>Ga0315282_10003996_pt1 | contig 26033 bp, 21 predicted proteins | sample YL17G07_20_MG_FD_203693 | JGI IMG/M metagenome (GOLD analysis project Ga0315282, IMG submission 203693) | Sediment microbial communities from Yellowstone Lake, YNP, Wyoming, USA - YL17G07_20 | ecosystem: Environmental > Aquatic > Freshwater > Lake > Sediment | place: USA: Wyoming | collected... | reverse complement strand
ATGTCGCTGATTTCGCTTGCCCTAGGACTTTCGGTGGCCATCGGGGCGTTCATAATGGGGATCGTCATCTCACAGTCCAACTCGGTCGAACAGGTGAACACGAAGATAATCCCGTTGAAGGAGATGTTCTTGGCGATCTTCTTCGTCTCGATCGGAATGCTCATAGACCCCGTGCTTGTGCTTGCGAACATAGTCGCCGCGGTGATTGTGGCGATCGTGTTCATCGTGGGCAAGGTCCTGAGCGTCACCTTCGCGAGCTACGTGTCCAATCTAGATGCGAGAACCTCGTTCATGGCGGGCATGGGGATGGTCGCAATCGGTGAGCTCTCGTTCGTCATCGCGAAGCTCGGAGCGGACACGCATGCGGTCGGCCCGTTCTTCTACTCCACCGTGATAGGCGCTTCGCTCCTGACGATGCTCGTCCTGCCGTTCTCGGTGAAGTACTCGCCGAAGGTGGTCGATGCGGTCTCCGTTCACCTGCCCAGACCGATAGAAGACGTGCTCAGCCTCATCGAGCGACTTAGGGCCTCCGTAAGGGAGAGGCTCTCCAGGTCGACAGAGATCAGGAAGGATATCAAAACCCAGATCATATGGATCTTCATCGAGTTCACCTTCATCTTCGTGGTCGCCGTCGTGACGGACTTCATCTACTACTTCACCGACGTCGTCGCGAGTCTTGCTCGGACTTCGGGGTTCCTGCCAGCGCTCGTGCTCGGCGGCTTGTCGGTGGCGCTCATGCTTCCCGCGATATTCGACATCATCAGGCGCGTAAGGAAGATAGCGACACTGCTTGTGAGAGTGACCCTCGAGAGCGGCAATTTCAATGCGGTCGGTGGAAGGCTGATATACAGGATATTCATGAGTCTCTTCACCATCTTCGTGGCCGTCATCATGCTTTCAGTAATGATATCCCTCACTCCCGCGACGAGGGACGTCCCATATCTGCCGCCGATCGTGGTCATCGTGGTCGGCGCGGTGATCGCATACATTCTGTGGAACGTGACGAGGTCGGCACACCGCAAGATGGCGGAGATGCTCAGCAAGGGAATAATGGATGAAGGAGAGAAACGATGAAGGAAGTTGTTCGCAGGTCCTCTCAAGACATAAGCACCGGTGACTGTCTCCAATCCACAGAGTACATCATGTCCTTCGAGCGCCTCGGAGGTCTCATTTGAGGATCGCACATGTCTCCGACACCCACATCGGGTATTCGGCCTACAGCAGGGTCGACGAGAGGACCGGTCTGAACCAGAGGGAGGTCGATGTCTTCGACGCCTTCACGCAGTTCGTCGACCGTGTAGTCGACCTCAAGCCAGACGCGGTCCTCCATTCTGGGGACCTGTTCGACTCGGTGCGCCCGACGAACAGGGCCATTTCCTTTGTCCTGGACCAGCTGAGGCGCATAGCAGAAGCCGGCATACCGACCGTCGTGATCGCGGGGAACCACTCTACTCCCAGACTTCAGGAAACTGGCAGCGTTTTCAGGATACTGGAGCACATCGATGGCATACATCCGGTCTACAAAGGGGAGTACGAGCGCGTGGACCTTGGGGACCTCGTTGTCCATGCAGTCCCTCATTCGGACGGTGATAACCTATCGAAGAACCTTCAATCCATCACCCCGTCCCGGGATGCGAGGTTCAACGTCGGCATGCTGCATGCCGGGGTGATCGGGCTTGGTGTGTTCAGGATGAACGAGTTCAACGAAGCCCTGGTCCAATCCTCGTACCTGAGGAAGGACTTGAACTACATCGCCTTGGGACACTACCACGGATGCTGCGAAGTGGCGCCGAACGCTTGGTACGCAGGATCGACCGAGAGATTCTCTTTCGCCGAGGCACATCAAGAGAAGGGTTTCGTGCTCGTCGACCTGGAGAAGAGGAAGAGGGATTTCGTGCCGCTGAGGACGAGAGAGATGATCGATCTCGTCCCAATAGATGCCCTGCGCCTGGACTCTCTCGCCCTCCGGGCCGAGATAGGCGCTCAAATCGATTCCGCCGATCTCGAGGACAGGGTCGTGCGGATGAGGATAAAGAACCTCACACCTTCGCTCTACAAGACCCTTGATTTCAACTGGATGAAACAGCTCACGAGGGCGGCGATGCACTTCGAGCTGAAGTACGACCTGCTTCAAGAAGGCGTCTCGGTCCAGGCGACGAACACCGCCCTCGACTCGCTCGACAGGGAGTTCGTTTCGTTCCTCGAGCGCTGCCCCGTGGAGAATGCGAACAAGGATAAGATACGCGCGATGGGGCTAGGCTACCTGCAGAGGGGGATGGAAGAATCAGACTGAGGTACATGGAGCTCAAGAACTATCGCAAGTTCCGGCAGTGCGCGCTGGAGTTCCCGGACGGGGTCATCGGGATCGTGGGACCGAACGGCGCAGGCAAGTCCAGTCTGATTGAGGCGATCGCCTGGGCGCTGTACGGGAACGAGGCCGAGATCGTGCGCACCACGAAGGAGCAGGTGAGGTGGATGGGCGCCGGGCCGAACGACGAGTGCAAGGTCATGCTCGAGTTTGAGATCGGCGGCGATTCCTACCATCTCGAAAGGACGATGAAGGGCAAGGACCTGAAGGTCGATGCCACCTTGATCGTCAACGACAAGCCCGAGGCGAAGGGCGACAAAACCGTCAGCGAGGAGATGTCGAGGCGGCTTGGCATGGACCACAAGGCGTTCTTCATCTCGGTCTTCGCTAGACAGAAGGACCTGAACGCGCTCTCGTCATTCAGGCCCTTCGAACGGAAGAAGCTCATCCTGCGCATGCTCGACGTCGATGTCCTGGACAGGGTCGTGAGCGACATAGACAGGGACATCTCGGTGATGAAAAAGAGCGTGGAGATGACCACAGGGTCGCTGCTCACGGAGGACGGTAGGCAGAGGAAGGACGTTCTTGGCGAAGAGATAAGGACCCTCGAGGAAGGGGTTGACAAAGGCCGGAAGAATCTGGCACCGCTGAAAGAGGAGATAGCATCCCTCGACGGGCGGGTTTCCGCGGCGAGGGAGAGAAAGGAATCAGCGGTAAGAAGGGACGAAGAGCACAGGCGACTGAACGAGAGGGCCGTCGAAAAGAGAGAGAAGATAAGGAACCTTGATGCGAGGAGCAGTGCGCTCTCGACCGAGATCCGGGGATTGAAGGGCAAGCTCGACGGGATTTGCACGTTGGAAAACGGACACGAGGAGTACCAGGCGCTGGCAAAGAAAAGGGAGGAGATGGAGAAGCAACTGCGCAAACACGAGGAGAAGAAGAATCTGGAGAGGAGCTTGTCAGAGCTCAAGGAGAAGGAGTCTGGAATCGCTGTCGAGATCGAGCAGAAGAAGAAGGTGCTAGCCCCGTTGGACGGGTTCGAGGACCGTCTGAAGACCGTGGAAGAAAATCTGGAAGAGACGGACAAGCAAATGAGCGGGGCCAGAGAGCGACTGGGATGGATCGGGTCGGAAACGAGAAGGATCTCCGAAGAGACGGAAGAGACGAGATCGAAGATGGAGAAGATAAAAAACCTCGGTCCGGAAAGCCCCTGTCCCACGTGCGAAAGGCCGCTCGGAGACCATCAGGCAGCCCTGGTCGCGAAGGTTTCCGAAGAGATCGAGGACAAGGAAAAGAGAATGAAGGAGATGGACGAGGATAGGCGGTCGGTCGAGAAGGAGCTCGAGAGGCTCGGACTGAAGAAGGATGCGCTCGAGAAAAGGAAGAAGGAGTTGAAGAAACAGCAGAGGGAAGGAATCCAGCTCACCTCGGCCATCGAACAGCTCTCTCGGAACCTGGAAAGGCTATGGGACGAGCGGCGCGGACTCGAGGGGAGGATCGACGACTTCAAGGATCTGAGGTTCGACGAGGAGGAATTCGCATCGGTCAAGGTCCGGATCCAGGAGCTCAAGGATGTCGAGGAGAGATACACAGAGCTGCGGATCGAAACGCAGCGGCTGCCTGGACTCGAAGAAGAACTGAAGGCCGTAGAGACCCAGGCCGCCGAGGCGAGATTGAGTCTTGAAAGCATCGATAGGGAAATCGCGGACATGGGATACCAGCAGGACGAGCGTCAGAAAGCGCTGGCTGATTATGAAGAGGTCTTGCAAGCGCGCGAATCGAGGTCGAAGGAGCTCATCACGAAGGAGGCCGAGGTCCGCCTTAATGAAAGGGAGCTTCAAATTCGGAGGGAACAGCTGGAAGAGACGATCTCGCGCGAGAAGAGCATGGCAGAGATGAGGAAGCGCATGGAGCAACTGATCGTTCTCAGCTCGGTAATGAAGGAGTTCCGATCAAACGTGATGTCGAGGATCGTCCCGACCCTGTCGGGGATATCATCAACGCTCCTTGCCGACCTCACCGATTCCAAGTATGGCGGGATGGAGCTCGACGACAACTACGAGATACACGTATTCGACGGCGGCGTGAAGTACCCCCTGAACAGGTTCTCCGGAGGGGAAGGCGATTTGGCCAACCTTTGCCTGAGGCTCGCGATATCGAGGGTGATAGCTGACCGTGCCGGCAGCAACGTCAACTTCCTGATACTGGACGAGATATTCGGTTCTCAGGATCAGACGAGAAAACGGAGCATAATGATGACCCTGAACCAGCTCTCAAAACAATTCCATCAAATCGTTCTGATAACGCACATCGAGGACGTAAAGGACTTCATGGGTCACGTGATAAATGTAAAAGAAAGGGAGGACGGGACGAGCGAGGTCACCTTGGAGGGATGACCGGAAGACTCGCTTCGGTCTGATGGCCCCTACGCCCAGTCCTGCCAGATTTTGTCCAGGTCCACGTGTTCTTTTACGGTCTTCGCGATCATGTCGATCTCGCTCTGATCGTCCGGGTCGATCCTGGCGATGAGATGCTCGATCAACTCTGCCGTGGTCATCGTGTCGTATCTCGCCAGAAGTATCGGGACCTCAGCCTCGTACGCCCTTGCGACGACGGTCTTCGCGGGATAGAGGCCACCGGTCAGCACCAGGCATGATGTGTCGGTCGAAAGCGCCGCCATCTGGATGTCGGACCTGTCTCCGCCGGTGATGACCGCCTTCCTCGGTATCCTGCGCATGTACTTTATTGCGCTCTCCGGGGTCATCGCACCGATGGTGACCTCCTCGACGTACTTGTACATCGCATCCTCGTCCCCGACGATTACCTCCGCACCCAACGCCTCTGCGATCTCCTTGACGCGGAAGTACTTCAACTGTCTGATCGTCGGTATAGAACCGAGCACATTCACGCCCTTGTCACGAAGGAAGGCCTCCGTGGCAGGGTCATCCGTCATGTTCAGGATTACACCGGCCAGATTCACCTTGTAGTTCTCCATCAAACGCTTCAGCATGCCTATTCGGTCGAGCGCAGACGGCTTCGAACTCGAAATGAGTATGACATCGGATCCAACCGCCTCGGCTATGGCGAACCCCGAGACATTGTGAGTGTAGCCAGTCGCTATGTTGCGTGTGCCTTCGATGAACATGAGATCCGCATCGACGGCCGCCTTATTGTAGCAGTTCGTGACCCTGTCAATGGTGGTTCCCTTGAATAGATCGTACGTGCATGGGCAGAGAGTGTCCTCGTCCTGCTCCAGGTTCAAAGCCCTCTTCATGAGGTAGGCATCCTGGTCCACAACGCGGTTGTGGGTAGAAACAAGAGTCTCCTTGAACGGTCTGAAGTATCCGACCTTCCCAGGAAAGTTCTTGGCCATCCCAAGAGCCACCATTGATTTTCCTGCTTTCTCTACGACCGATCCCAGATACAACGATTTCATTTATTCTCCCTCCTAATGGTAACCAGCGCGTCGACCGCGCCGCATCCCTTTCCCTCATCCCCGACTATGACAGGGTTGATCTCCAGCTCAGATATCTCTGGGAAATCAAGAGAGACCTGCGCGACCCTGTAGATGACATCCTTCAGTGAGTTGATGTCCGCGGGCTTCCTTCCTCTGGCGCCCGACAATATCGGGAAGGCCTTTATCGAGGATATCATCTTCGTCACTTGCGCCTCGGTCAGAGGAGCGATCCTCTGGGTGACGTCCTTCATGATCTCCACGAATATCCCACCCAGACCGAAGGTGATGACCGGACCGAACTGCGTATCACGGACCATACCGATGATGACTTCACGACCACTGAGCATCTGACAGATCACCACGCCGTCAATCCTGGCATCGGGCATCTTGTTCTTGCTTCTGCTGACGATCAGGTTGAACTGCTCCTTAACGTCCTCCGCATTCGCCACGCCGACCGCCACACCGCCGACATCGGTCTTATGCGCTATGTCCGGTGAGACTATCTTCATGACGACCGGATAACCGATACGCTCCGCGGCCTCCACGGCCTCCTTGGGGTCATTCGCGACGATCTCGATTGGAACGGGGATCTCATACGCGCTGAAAATCTCCTTGCCTTCGTCCTCGCTCAAGGACACCCTGCCCTCTGCCTGTATCTTACCCAGAAGCTTACGGACACGCTCCTTGTCGCCCTTGATCACCACCGGCGGAGTGTCGTCCCTTCTCGCGTTCATCTTCATATACTGCACCATGCCGCTCAGTGCCCCCATCGCCCTGTCAGGCGAATCGTAGTTCGGGATACCGGCGGGCCTGAGGATATCGATGCCCTTTTGGCAGTCCTTGCCTCCGACGAAAGCGGCAACGACTGGCATCTTTACCTTTCCAGCGAATGATGCGAGCAGCTTCGCGGTCGAAGGTATGTCCACCAGATCTGTCGGAGCCAGCATCACAGCGATGCAGGAAACGTTCTCATCCTCCATAAGCGTTCTGATGGCGAACTCGTATCGTGCGGCGTCAGCATCTCCCAGCACGTCCACCGGGTTGTAGAAGTTGCATTGCTCGGGCAATCGCGCCTTGAGCTTCTCGATGGTCTCGCTCTTGAAAGATGCAAGTGTGAGACCGTGATCCGAAGCCGCATCCGCCGCCATCACACCGAGACCGCCGGCGTTCGTGACGATCGCGACGCCATCGCCCTTGGGCAGAGGCATATTCGCGAAGACGAGTAAGAGATCGAAAAGCTCGTCGATCGTCTTGACCCTTATGACGCCGGACTGGTCCATCGCGGCATCGTACACCTTGTCGCTTCCAGACAGCGCACCGGTGTGGGAAGATGCCGCCTTCGCACCGGAACTCGTCCTTCCGGCCTTGAGGGCAATTATCGGCTTCGTCTTCGTCGCCTCGTACGAGGCCCGCATGAACTCCTTGCCTCGGTTGGCTCCCTCGATGTACATCCCGATGACCTTCGTGCAGTCATCGTCGCGAAGGTAAGAGATGAGGTCGGCCTCGTCTATGTCGACCTTGTTACCCACACTCACGAATTTCGAGAAGCCGACCCTGAACTCAGACGCCCAGTCCAGTACGGTGGTTCCGACCGCGCCCGACTGTGACGTAATGGCTATCGGGCCCTCGATAGGATAGTTCTTGGTGAAGGTCGCGTTCATCTTGTGGTGGGTATTTATCAGGCCCAGACAGTTGGGTCCTAGGATATTCATGCCATACTTCTTCGCGGTCTCGCCGATTCTCTTTTCCAGCTCCGCACCCTCTTTTCCAGTCTCCTTGAAGCCGGCGGTGATTATTATGGCGGATTTGACTCCTTTCTGCCCGGCCTCTTCTATGACCTTGGGGACAGAAGCGGCCGGGATGACAATGATGGCCAAGTCGACAGGCTCAGGGATGTTGGTCAGGGAAGGGTAGCATTTGAAACCTAGAATCTCAGGGGCCTTGGGATTCACGGGGAATATCTTGCCCTTGAATCCGGAGCTGATGAGATTCCTCATAACGGCATGACCTACCTTGCCCTCCTCTCTGGCAGCGCCGACGACGGCAACGGACTCTGGCTCGAATAGCGCCTTCATTTTCAGACACCATCAACGATTGGTATTTGCCCCTTGGCTATTTGGTCTAGGGATTTGAAGGTTTGCGTTTTTTTCCACCACATTCGTTTCCGTGGCGGAAGTGTTGAAACTGCCCAGCGTCATCTGGTCTTGAAGCTGGATCTCTTTCTCGCGGTGTGCGATGGACAACAGGTCCATCATCTGGAAAACGTTCTTGACCGCCTTAGCCCTTCCGTGATTATTGAAATACACCCTGACCTTCTTTGCGCCCTCTTCCGCCCCTTTTATCCTTCCGATCCAAGGTCTCAGCTGCTCTTCGGAGTACAGGAAGTCATAGCGGTTGATCCTATAGTCATCCTCCTTCTCGTCGGAGTACCAGATGTCGTAGTTCCTTCCGTGGAATCGAAAGTAGGAATGGTCTGCAGTGTCTCTGGAAGTGACCGGGAACCCGGGACCGTCCACGATGACATTCGCGACGTTGCGTTCCCGAAGGACCTCCAGAGCCTCGGGGACTATCTCCCGACCGGAATCGTCGAGCCAGGACCGGTGACGGAACTCAACGGCATATCGATACTTCTCGCACGACACGACCCTGAGCAGCGCAGACAGGATGCTCACAGCGCTCCCTTCGTTCCTGAAGTACGGGGAAAGCTGGATGAGCACGCTGCCGAGGAGTTCTTCTTTCGCTAGCGGTTCGACGCACATCTTCTCGAAGGACGCGGCCTGATTCGCTGCGCCCTCTGCGTTGCCCTTCACGATCGAGTCGTGTGTGACGATCTGCGGCAGCTTGACGGAGAACTCGAAATCCTCGAGGTCCGACGCCTTGTTAATCCAAGATCTTACGAGGAACTCGTTGGGGGGCCGGTAGAATGTGCTGTTTATCTCGACTGTCTTGAAATACCCGGCATAGTACCTGAGCCACTCGCCCCTTTTCCGGGCCAGATCAAGAGGATAGAAACGCCCCACCCAATCGTCGTAGGACCATCCGCTGCAGCCTATCAGGACGGTCATTGACTATTTTATTGAGTACAAGAATATAAATACTTTCGCAGGAGTCCCCCGACATCGCCTGGCACCGCATCCCGGTTCTCCTTTGTCAAGTACACAATCTGGGCGTCGCCGCCAGATGAACCTTGATCCAGCCTCGGTGCACCTTCCACTTCTCCCTCATCCACTCCCCTCGGTTCGAGACCTTGATGCCAGTCGAGTCGATGGCGATCACGAACCCGCCTCGGCGGCGGAGGTCGAGCTCCCTCAGCTCCACCTCCTCCCTCGCCAGGCGATGCCAGAGCGTCGAGAAGGCCGGCGGCCTTATCGGAATGAAGTGCGACAACGCCCGCAGCAGCCCCTCGAGCTCCCGCAGCGGCACGGTCAGTGCCGCTCTCAGCAGCTCCGCGAATCGCACGTGGGAGCGAGGGTAGGCGTAGGGTCTCCCCCGCTTCCCCTCGTTCATTCTCTCCAGCTCCTCGTCCCACGACCTGACCCAGGAGAGCCGCAGGAGCAGCTCTCCCCTCGAGACCAGGTGCTCGCTGTACGAGCACCAATCTCTTTTAATCTCACGAGTGCATCCCTTGCCATGTGGCATTTTGATCCCAAAACGCCTTATTGCGTTCTCGACGTAATAAGGCGGATGCCACACTCTCCTGCCTATTTATTCAACACAGTCATGTAATCGAAAGTGTTAATACCCAGCTCCCCGTAACTTGTCCTGCCCTCGGAAACCGGATGATGATCCGTGATTCTTCCTCAACTCTGGGGGCTACAGTGCATCGATATAATGGGTCGCTCCAGGAACGGCGACGCGACGTCGGGTTATGACTGGGGACCAACCCCGATGCACGACAAAAACCCCCAGCCTGGGTCAGTGTGGGGAGGCGGGCTACGCCCTTCCGTGAACCAATCTGTTATGGCTGGGGGACACCCCTTTCAACGGTCTGTTCTCCGCTCACCTGAACCCCTGTCCTTAGAAAAACCAAATTAGACTGCAAACCAATCACTGACACGATGACTAGTTTCATCCGGAAAGGGGATTGCAACCGCTGCGGGGATTGCTGCAAGCCGCGATTTCTCATCGACGAGGACGCGAGGGAGTTCTATCGGGAGAACGGGCTTCGGGAGAACGGCCAGTGCCAGTTCCTTGCCCTTGTCAGCGGCTTGTGGACATGCACGATGCACGCCAATCGCGCTCCATTTTGTCAGGCCTTTCCATGGCATCCGGACCAGATAAAGGGACTTGACAGATGCTCCTACACATTCGTGCCAGCAGAGGATGACTAGCCCAGGTATATCAATCCGAGACGCTTGTTGTAGATCCAGTGGTCCTCGGTCTGAGCCTCCTCTTTCGCTCTTATGTACTGCTCGATCTGTGCATCCATGTCATCCGCAAGGTTGACCACCGCAGCTTCCGGGAACTGCGGTCTCTTCGGAGAACCCTGCTCCGGTTTCCCGTGATGGCTCAGTATCATGTGCGCCATCTTCAGCTTCAGGTTCTCGGGGAAATCCGGTATCTTCTCGCAGGTCTTCGTGATCATCTCAGCACCAGCGACGATGTGCCCTCTCAGCATGCCATCAGTCGACTCGTCTATGTTCGTGGTGACGGAGTATTCGATTACCTTCCCGATGTCGTGGAGGACGGCGCCGGACAAGAGCAGATCCCTATCGAGCTTGGGGTACCTCTTCGTGAGGAAATCGCATATGCTTGTGACGTTGAGCGTGTGCTCAAGAAGCCCGCCGATCCAGTTCGCGTGAATCGATATGGACGCCGGAGCGCGCTTGAACTTGTCAACGAACTCCTCGTCCGAGAAGAAGGATGAGAGCAGTCTCTGCAAATGCGGATTCTCGACCTTCTTGACGTAGGAGTTCAACTGGGTCATCATCTGATCAGGATCCTTCTCGCTGCTTCCGACGAAGTCGTCGTACCTGTATTCCGCTGCTAGCACTGGCTTCACAAGTCCTCCGCTCTCAGCATTCACGGAGATCTCCATCACGTCTCTGTAAGTGGCAGCCTGGCCCTTGACCCGGATAACGTCCCCGGCCTTGAACGCATCATATATCTTGCGGACCGAGGCCTCGTCGGCAGGACCCCAGAACTTCGCAGTGATCTCTCCTGTGCGGTCCGCGACCCTGACCTCGAACATCAGCCCATTCGCGTACCTGCGCGGCGGCTTCTTATACTTGACCGAGAAGACATCGTCCACCTCATCGCCCAATGCGACATTTCTGACGAACTGGCGCTTTCCTACCACAACCCTCACCCCACTTCCACTATGAACCGACTTGTTGATACCTTTGTCGCTGCGACCCTACGACCCCGGCACCTTCTTGGAAGCCACTCTCTTGAGCCATTCGTCAGCCTCTCTCCACTTCGGATACATCTTCTCCTTCATCCTGAAGTCCCGGCCGTGCCCGGAGGAGAGCGAGTCCAGTCCTGATTCGAGATGAAGTATCTCATGATACAGGACGTATCCCGCCACATAGTCTGGCATCAACGCAGTGTCGAGGACCGAACTAATCGCGATCACTCTCATTATGACGCTGCAGTATCCCACCCTGTGCACATTGCCGCAGACGGTCCAGCTTAAGAATGCATCGGAGGAATCCTCAATCAGACCCTTCTCCTTAAGATTCGCCCGTATCTCCTGGAGGTCGAGGACCCGGCCAGCAGAAGAGAGTGTGAGGTTCCGGCTGCGCTCAAGATAAAGCGGACGGTTCCTCAAAATGAACTCCTGAGATTGCAGCCAAGTCCTGAGCCGATCGGTGTACACCTCCCTGCGCCCTCTGTTCGAGATCCTGCCGAACAGGCAACGGGCGAAATCCTCAAGGACTGGGTCGTCGGCCCATTGGAGGTAGTCCGATATCCGGAACTCCGCCCTTTGCCCGTTGCGACACCATGTGCTCTTGAATTCTTTGAACGGATAGAATCGTGCCTGGACATCGTCGTAGCCGTGTTCCTTTCCGACTGAGCGGAACAGCTCGCCAACCATCAGATCCTTTTCTGATTTCACTCAATCACCTCAGCACGGGGCATCAATATGAAGCCTCCGTCCATGTCGATCGAAAGCTCCAGCCCTCATCCCGCGGTATAGCCGGTGCGTGTACACGCATAGTACGGTGCTCTGCACGTCGATTCTATCCATCAACGAGCCAAGGAGACTCAGCGGCTGACGATATCTCCTCGTGATCGGGTCTCTCGGAGAATCGCAGAGACTTGAAACCTCCCTCCTACGACTCCCCAGGCTTCATCCGCTCAATAGAATCATATACTCTGGAAAACAATCCTCGCGTCGGATGGGAAGTCTTTCCAGGGACGAGAGGGACGTTCACCTCGTTACCCGAGGAAATGTCGATGGCATTGTTTCCGCAGCGATCTTTCTCGACGTCTTCCCGAACTCCCGCGTTTCCTTCGTCACTTCACCGACCGCCGGAGCGAAGGTCTTCTCGAAAGACGAATTCTCGAGCCAGGTGTTCTTGGTCGACCTTGCGGTAGTCCCTGAGCTGGCCAGATTGATGGAACAGAGAAGGGATTCGCAGGAGATCATCGCGATAGACCACCACCAGCCTTCATTTGTTCCAGATTCGATCCGGGACATCTGCCTGATTAGAGAGGGGATGAGCGCCGCAGGGGCAATGTACCGTCAGTTCAGATCGAACGGTCACATGAAGAAACTCGTTGCGATAGCGGACCTGATAGAATTCTGCAACACAGAGCTTCTTCAAGACCAGGCAAGGGTTCACGGGATCAGGCGCCTTGAGGAGGAGGCGAGGATACTCGACTACTCCTGGCGATTTAACATCGAGGACGACATCTTCAGGCTCCACGCCAGCTCTCACCTTGCCTGCGGGTGCTGGCCGTCCGAGGTGGGCCTGATCAAGCGCAGGTACCTGCAGGTCCAAAACGAGAAACGGTGGCCGAGAGCGCTCGCTAGGGTAGAGAACGGTGCAAGGGTCGAGGGCTCCGTCTGCATTCTAGAGTTCAAGAACAAGAGGCGATCGCTGCACGGCTTCGGTACCAGAGCCCTCGTGGAAGTCGCGAGGGAGCACGGGTGCAGTTACGCCGTAATGATAAACGAGAGGAAGGAGCACTCCTCGGTGTCGATGAGGGGGCTCCGCCACGGAGGCGTGAACCTCGGCAGGTTCACTGAGGAGTTCACTTCGGTCCACGGCCTGGGAGGAGGAGGGCACCCGACGAGCGCGGGAGCGAGGATACCGACGGAGCTCACTCCTCGTTTCGTTGACGAGTTCCAGACTCTTGTCGCTCAGCATGACGGCCATCAGGCGGAGTAGCCCCAGGAGCCATCTCCGTTCCGACCACTCTCTTGTAGACGAGCACTGGGCACTTCGCCGTCTGCGCGATCTTATCCTGTATCGGGCCGAAAGCGAACTTCTCCCAACGCTTCGCGGCGCTCGCACCGATGATGAGCAGATCGTAGTCCATAGACTCCGCCACGACACCACCGATTATCGTCTCCGGCCTGATCTCCTTTGTGATCACTGGTGCACCTGCAGATTCGACAATCTCCTTCAGCCTCTTTGAGTACTCCCTTGCCTTGGTCAGATACTTCTCGTTCACCACGACATTCAGGATCGTGACTCTGGATTTCTCCGCAACTGCGATGTCGGCGGCGACCTCCGTGGCCTTGCTGACATGCCACAGACCGCCTGATAGCACAAGGATGTTGTCTGGCCTTATCTTCTCCTCGGCCCTCAAAACTATGACATCGCAAGGCGTCTGTCTCAGCAACGCGTCCATCTTCCTCCCGAGGATCCTCTTCTTGGTGCGTGTGTATCCTTTCCAACCGACGAGGATGACGTTCGCGGCCTCTTCCTTCGCCGTGTCCACGACGGCGGTGACGAATTCGTGGGAGACGGACACAAGAGCTCTCGTTTCAACTCCCCTGAGCTCTGCATATGTCTTCAACTTCTCCAACATTTTCTTGCGCTGATCAATCGTCTCCTTGTCGACCGCATCGATCGGGACAGAGGTGGGGACCTCTATGACACCGGTGAGGAGCAGCTCTCCATTGTGCCTCGATGCGAGCAGGCACCCGAGATCGATGATTGGCATGTTCTTCGGATCGTCGATCGGGATGAGCACCCTGTATTTTGCCAACTCCTCCTTTGTGAGCGGCGCTCTGATCGGGACCTCCACCTTCTCTATCTCCTTCCTACCCTTGGCGAAGTAGTGGATGAAGAGCCCGACGAAGATGACAGCGAATGCGAAGTACCAGGCAAGAGGTTCATAATTGAACAGCGTCACAGCGAGAAACAGTTTCGAAGCAATGCCAGCCAAAGGAACATAGGGGAAGAATGGAGTGACGAAATGCCTCTTCACGTCAGGTCTCTTCCTCCTTAGAGATAAGGCGGCAACGTTCACGAAGGTAAAGAGGAGTAGGATCAGGATGTCCGCCGCTGCGGCAACTTGATTGAGCGGCAGAAGCACACATGCGGAGACTATTATCGCCCCGCTGATGAGGAGCGCGGCGGAAGGGGTCTGGTTCTTCGGATGCAGTCTTCCGAAGACTGTTGGGAGGTTACCGTCCCGGCCCATGGCGAACGAGACCCTTGAGGATGAAAACACGACCGAGTTAACCGCGGCAATCGACCCGACGATTATGCCGATGGAAATCAACGCTCCGCCGAGCACTGGTACCACCTTCTGTGAGGCGACAACGAGCGCGTCCTGTCCCCTCCCCATCGTAGCCAGATCGGATATCGGCTTCCAACCCAGCACGGCGATGGTTACGATTGCCACGAGAATGAAAATGACAGCACTGATGCTTATGCATAGGAACATCGCCCTCGGTATGGTCTTCTCGGGGTTCTTCGCTTCTTCACCCGTCTGGGCGACAACCTCGTACCCTTCGAAAATCATAAAGGTGAATCCCATCGATGTGGCAATGCTCATGATTGCCATTGGTGGAAAGAACGGTTCGAAGGCATTGGAGACCGTGCCCCCACTGAAGATGGCGAGCGCACAGAAGAGGATGTAGATTACGATTATGCCTATCAAGAAGGACGAGACTATTATCTCGGATCTTCCTGCGCCCTTGACCCCTCTATAGTTCAGATAAATGAAGAAGGCTGCGATCAGAGCCGCGAACAATTTTGCGATATCGTCCGGCGAGAGTCCGAAGAGAGGAACGTTGTACTGAGACAGGAGCGCGCTCACTCCCCAACCGAAACCGAGTGCATACACCGCGCACGCTATGCAGTGCCCAACCCATGACATCCAGCCACCGAGGAATCCAAAGGGAGGAAACAGACCCTCTCTGATCCACCGGTAACCTCCTCCAGTCTCAGGAAAAGCGCTGCTCAGCTCAGCATAGGAGACTGCCGTCAAGAGCGTAACGAAGAAGTTGAGTACAAAGGCGACAATGATGGCGGGTCCAGCGATGCCTACGGCGAAACCAATGAGTATGAATATCGACGAGCCGATATTGGGGCCAATGCCGATCATCAGGACCTCCAAGAGGCCAAGGTCACGCCTGAGCGATACCTCTACAGTGCCCGAGCCGGCCTTCTTTTCATCCGCCATAAATGAAGTGAGGTTATGAAATGAGCCTCAGATAACCATTTGCTTGGACGGTCGGAATCTGATTCGTACAGGCTGTTATCGCTCTAAAGCGTTGGACCGATACGCCATATGTCGACAAAGCGGTAACCTGAGACCTCCGCCTTGACCTCCTTCCCAGAGGCCACGCTGAGCATCTCTTCGTAGACTCTCTTGCCTGCCTCGGTAACGCTTTCTCCCTCGGTGATAATCGCGGAGACGTCGACGTCGATGTCGTCCTCGAGCTCCTCAGCGGTGTGGGGATTGCCCGTCACCTTCATCACTGGCACGACAGGAAGCCCGAACGGTGCCCCGAGACCGGTTGAGAAGACGACGACCTGGGCCCCACTCGCCATGAATCCCGAGACGACCTCCACCTCCCTTCCCGGCGAGTCCATGAGTATCAGGCCCCTGTGGTTCGGCCTCTCGGCGTACTCGATCACCTCTCTGAGGGGTGACGTGCCGGCTTTCAATATAGCGCCCAAGGACTTCTCCTCGATGCTCGACAGCCCGCCCCGTATGTTCCCCGGCGTCGGCTGCGAGCCGCGGATGTCGACGCCCGTCCTCATCCCCTCCTTCTCCATCCTGTCAGCGATCTCGTACACCCTGCTGGCGACCTCCTTGCTAATCGCTCTCCTCGCGAGTATGTGCTCGGCCCCGAAGATCTCCGTGGTCTCGCCGAATATCACTCGGCCCCCATTCTCGACTATGAGGTCCGCCGCATGCCCCGCGGCCGGATTGGAGGCGATGCCGGAGGTCGTGTCAGACGCCCCGCATTTGACACCGATGGACAATTCGGCGACGCTGAACTCCTTCCTGTGCTCGGAGGATGCTTCGTGAGCCATAGTCTTGGCGATCTGCACGCCCTTATCTATGGCTTTCAGCGTTCCGCCGGACTTCTGGATCGTGATCAACTCCACGCGCTTCCCGCTCTTCGCTATCTCGTCGGCAAGCCTCTGGGCGTCAATCGCCTCGCATCCGAGGCTCACGACGAGAACGGAATGACAGTTTGGGTTGGTCCCGAACCCTACAAGGGCCCGGTGGGTCTGCTCCAAGTCCTTTCCCATCTGGATGCAACCCTGATGATGCAGGAACGCCCGGGTGTTCTCGACGCGCTCCTCGATCTTCCTCGCCACCTCATCCGCGCACACGACAGAAGGGAGGATAGCGACGTGGTTCCTCGTCCCAACCCCATAGCTCCTTTCATATCCAAGGAAGAAATCGGCCATGCAACATACCTGCCAGCATTTCAGAGACCCTACTTCCTGCCGCCGCCATCGGCAATGTCCCCGCGGCCCCTCAGGCTCTCGATGTTGTGAACGTGAACATGGTCTCCTTTCATTATGTCGGCGGTCGCCCTCCCAATGATCTCCCCGTACTTCACGACGTCATCGCCCTTGCCTATCGCCTTTACTGCGAACTTGTGGCCAAATTGAATGTCAGCACGGACGGTGACCTTCATCTCTTTCCCATTCTTGACAACGACGTTCTCGCCGGACGTGAGGTCACTGATCGCGGTGACTACGTTGTCCTTATCATTCATCCTGATGGCTTTTGCCTTCATGCAAAACCCCTTCCCTCGGCGTGTCTGAAATGGAGGTACGGCATTAACAACCCTTCCATCATTTCACGTCTCCTTGTATACGGGAAGCACGTCTCCGCCGTGATGGACGATTCCCACGGTCGCGTCCTTCCCGTGCTCCGCGAAGGCCATCTTCAAGGCTTCTTCCATGCTGTCTGCGTGCTCCATCGCCATCTGCCTTTTCATTTCGCGCGTCAGTCCTTCGGAGACGGCAATTACGTTCACGCCTTCCACGCCCTTCTTTATCAGCATCAGCAACGATCCTGCCACCCTGTCGTCCACCTGGTCGCAGACCATCATGTCTTTGAGCTCGGAGTACGAGCAGCGTCCGTGCTCGGCGAGGAACGGATGGTTGCCGCATATTCCGTCAGGAGCTGCTGTGAGGAAGATTACGATCCCTCCATCCTTAACAGCCCTCCTCGAGTATGACAATGGCTTCGTCGCCTGCCACATGTCGAAGTCCGCCGGGTACGCCTCTTCGATGACTATGTCCGCCCTCTGCGAGATCTCCCTCACGAAATTCTCCCTGGACGCCTCGATGCCGGCGTTGTGAGCTTTCTCGAGATCGCCTGCGACGACCTTCACGACCTCTTTCTTGGAGTTCACGACGACGTTCACGATGAAGTCCAGGCCTGCCTGCCGGGCGACGGCTCGCATCTCGCTCATGACCTTGTTGCGGGCCATCCCTGCGAAGCTCAGCACCTTGCTGTCGTCGTCAAAGATCAAATGGTGCGTGGCAGCGGTCGTATCCGGTCCTGAGATCCCCGGCTGGATGATTTTCGCCCCGCCGGAGAAACCGGCCCAGCAGTGCGGGACGATGCTGCCAAGACCGATCAGGAAATCGGCATCGTATGCGACCTTGTTGATGGTGATCGGCGTGCCGTTCTCCGTTTTTCCGAGAGAGACTAGGTTCGCCGGGTCCATCCATTCGTGGTTTATGATTCTGACCCTCGAGATGACGGCCTTCCCGAACGCCTTCAGTATCTCCTCCTCGATCATGTACCTGTGAGTGCCGAGGGCGATCAGTATCGTGATATCATTGTCCGGAACGCCGGCCTTGTTCAGCTCATCGAGCAGTATCGGGAGAATCCGCTTCTTCGGCGTTGGACGAGTAAGGTCGTCAGCGATTATGACGACCTTCATACCGGGCTTGACAAGTCCCCCCAGGCGCTCGCTCTCGATCGGATTCGTCAGGGCGTCCCTTATCGCCTTCTCCTCGTCATCGACCGCGGGCAGATCATTGGGCCAAAGCTCCCAGAGCACATTCCTGTCTGGGATATCAACATCGATCTCCCGAGAACCGTAAATCAATTCAACTTTCATTATATCTGAAGGGAAGGGTAGAGACTGACATTATACTTACGGGTTGCCAAGAGTCGTTCGTATTGTGCATTCGAATGCAAGCACGCTGAGATTGGGGCGGAACAAGGCTCAAGAATCCCTCTCAGATGAGCGGCTCAGGCTGCTTCCCAGAAGGGGTCATCGGCATGCTGGCCCTGTGGATGACAAGTCCATCGTCGAAGTGATTCGCGCGGTTGAGGACCAGCTTCTTTCCGATGTCGCTAACGGCGAACACAGGTATCGATATCCCTATCTGGATCTTCGCGCGCTTTCCCACCACGTCCCTGACCTCCTTCGACGCGCACGCCCACACGATATCGCAGTACTTGGCCAGGATCTCGGCATCCTGCTCGGTGACGCCGCTGTTGTGGACCGCGAAGACCACTGGAGGGCAACCGGATACTTGTCCCATCTCCTTCAGGGTCCTTGCCTCGAATGCCCTCAATCCGGTTATCGTGACGACGACTCGCTTGAACCCCGATTTCATCGCCTTGATGTATCCTTTCACCTGGTCTATCGTGCAGACATCGTCAAGGAGGATGGACCCCCTCTGTCTGAGACCCTCCTGCGTCTCGGGAATAGGTTCAGTTCGGATAAGCCCGGTCATGTGAGCTCCCGTCGCCTGAAGCACCTCTGGACGTGTGACTATCACCGTACCCGCGCCTTCGCAGACGACGACCGCCGCGTCGATCGTCCCCTCGGTCATGGCGTCCGTAATGATCTCTGACGCGCCGAACGACACGGGCTTCTCATCGGATTCGAGGACTCTGTTCGGCCCGTACATCCCGTACTCGGCCATATGCTGCCTTAGGACCATCTCCACCGTCTCCCTGGTCTCCTCCTCGCAGCCATATAGACCGCTTCGAAGCGGACAGCGCTTGATCTTCGGGTCGCTCAGAACGGTTATCTTGCCATCCTTCACCAGCACCAGCGCCTTAGCCATCTCAAGTAGATGTTCCGACATGGCAACCTCTCAGACTGGCCTCCGACTCGTCCTTGATTTCTTTCCTCATCAAGTAGTTGTTACCCTGCCTGCCAGCCACCTTGTACCCCACGTGCTCATAGAACTTGATGGCGGACTCGTTGGTGCTCTGGACCCATAACTCCACCGTGTCGAGGCCATTCTTCCTCCCCCACCCCTCGATCCGGGCCATAATCAAGCTGCCGAGCCCTCTTTGCTGGTACTGACGTAGGATTTGTATCGACACGATAAAGACGCTGTCGATCCGCTTGAAAATGGTGTAGTACCCAATAATCCTCTCGTCGTGCATAGCGATCTCAGTGACAGCGTCGGGATCCGTGACGGCTCGGACAATGGTGTCATCTCTCCACTCCGTACCCCACGCTGAAAGGACGATGTGGGCCATGTTCTCCTTGCTCATCCTGACGAGAGTGGGTATGTCCCTCTTGGTCATCAGACGGAATCTTGCATCAAATTGTTGGCCGGGCATCATTTCCGCCGTCTGAGTAAATCGTCCGCCGATTTAAACCCTTCCGGAAAGAGAGGGCAATGCGAATCGAGCGAATCGGTCGCAGAGGGCCAGCATCGCGACAACTGAATGATGAGGGAAAGAATTTAAATAATCGCTCAACGTGTTCAGCCTAAAAGGTGCTGTACTCATGGTAGAAGTAAGCGCAGAGGCGACGAAGTTCATCAACGACCTTCTCGCCAAGAACCAGAAGCAGGGATTTGGAGTCAGGATATACGTCGCTGGCGTAGGCTGTTCAGGCCCGCAGTTCGGGATGGCCTTCCAGGAGAAGAAGAAGGAGGGTGACCTCGAGCAGAACGTCGATGGATTCTCCTTCTATTACGATGACGAGGCCCAGGAGTTCCTCGAGGGATGCACAATAGACTACGTCGAGACCCCGCAGGGATCGGGACTAATCATTCAGAACCCCAACTTCTCCGGATGCGGGTCGTGCGGCGGCAGTTGTCACTGATTGTTTTCTTCGGACCCCTCCCCAAAACTCTTTTCTAGACTCTTGATTATGTGATGGTGTGTTCCTCAGCCGCCCTCTCATAAGAGAGAACAGCATCGAAGAGAGGGAATACCAGGTTGCGTTGGCGAGGTCCTGTCTGGAATCGTCCACGCTCGTCGTTCTTCCGACCGGTATGGGAAAGACTGTCGTCGCCCTCATCGTCACAGCCGAGGTGCTGAATTCAAAGAAGGGCAAGGTGCTGTTCCTCGCTCCGACGAAACCGTTGGTCGAGCAGCATGCCGGGTTCGTGAGAGAGCACTTGGTAGGAAAGAAAGTGGCCGCCCTGACGGGCGAGGTGGAGCCGATGGAGAGGGAAGTGGCCTGGATCGAGAACGATGTCATCGTCTCCACTCCACAGGTAATCGCGAACGACCTCAGGCGCGAGAGGATATCGCTGAAGGATGTCAGGCTCATAATCTTCGACGAGGCGCACAGGGGTGTCGGGAACTACGCGTACGTGACCATCGGGAACGAGTACAAGGCATATGATGGCCTCGTCATGGGGATGACCGCCTCACCAGGGAGCAGCGGCGTGAGGATCGAGGAGGTCCGCAAGAACCTGGGGATCGAGAAGATCGAGATCAGGTCCGAAAGCGATCCGGACGTGGCGAAGTACGTTCAGGACGTGAACATGCAGTGGGTGGAGGTGGATGTCCCGGACCAGATGCGGAAAGTCGTCGCAATCCTCAGGTCTCTCAACGATTCCTACATCAAAGAGCTCGTCAATCTGGGCGTAATGGACGGGAAAAGACCCCCGACTAGGAAGCACCTGTTGGAGGTCAGGAGCAAGATCGAGGCAAAGCTCAACTCAGGGGAGAGAAGAAAACAACTGTATCGGGCGCTGAGCGTCCAGGCGATGGCGATGAAGATCGGCCACGCGCTGGAACTGGCGGAGACCCAGGGGACGAGCGCTCTGACCGGCTACCTGGAAAGGATGCAGCAAGAGGCGGCGTCCGAGGAGGGATCGAAGGCGTCGAGAGCGATTGTCCGGTCGCCCGAGTTCGAGAAGTTGACCTCACGTCTGAGAAGCATGAACATGGAGCACCCGAAGATCTCAAGGGTCATGAGCATCGTGAGCAACCAGATAATAGCGCACCCGAACTCAAGGACATTGGTCTTCACACACTACCGGGACACGTGCGAACTCGTAGCCGGCAAGCTCTCCAAGATCGAGGGCGCCAGGGTCGCCAAGTTGATAGGACAGGCTGAAAGCGGCAGCGAGAAGGGCTTGAAGCAGAAGGAGCAGGTCAGCGTGCTCGAGAAGTTTCGTCGCGGAGAGTATAACGTTGTCGTGGCGACCTCGGTGGGCGAAGAGGGCCTGGACGTCGCCAGCACGGACCTCGTGGTCTTCTACGAGCCCGTCCCGTCCGAGATAAGGACGATCCAGAGAAGGGGGAGGACCGGGAGGAGAAGTCCCGGAAGGGTCGTCATCCTGGTCACGAGGGGCACGATGGACGAGGCGTACCTCTACTCCAGCCAGAAGAAGGAGACCGCAATGCGCCGGCGACTGTACAGGATGAGCGAGAAGACTGAAGAGAAGAAGGCGCCGGAAGAAAGTGAAGAGAAGAAGGACCAGACCGCAGGACAGAAGAGCATCTTCGATTTCTAGCCAGTTCCCATCCCGACTTGGATGATCAGAATACTGCAAGATCACGCGGCGTTGTCTTCATGGATTAAATACCCAAAATCCGTTTGATATCTCATGCTCTACCAAGAGCTGGTTAAGGTCTACAAGGCGCTGGAATTGACATCTAGTCGTTTGGAGATGACCGAGATACTCGCCGATTTCTTCCGCACCGCTGACTGCTCTTCGCTGGGGAAGATCGTCTATCTCACCCAAGGCCAGCTCTATCCCGATTTCTACCCTCAGAAGTTGGGGCTCGCGGACAAGCTGCTCCTAAGAACGATCGCTTTCACCTCTGGAACAAGAGAGGAGGATATCCAGAAGCTCTGGCTGGAGGAGGGCGATCCCGGGATCGTGACGGAGAAGGTCTTCGAGGTGAAGAAGCAGAGGACCCTTTTCTCGGAGCAGCTGACGCTCGACAGGGTGTACGAGGCGCTCCAGCGCGTCGCAGAGGCGGAGGGGAGCGGCTCGCAGGATCAGAAGATGAAGATGCTGGCCGACATCCTGCACGACGCCACGCCATCGGAGGCGAAGTACATCGCCAGGATAGTCACGGGAAGGATGAGACTGGGCGTGGCGGACATGACCGTCATAGACGCCCTCTCTCAAGCATTCGCGACGAAGGATGAGAGGGACGTTGTGGAGAGGGCGTTCAGCGTCTCCTCGGATCTGGGGAAGGTCGGCGAGGTGCTCTGCAAGGAAGGGATAGAAGGGGTCAGAGCGATGAGGATCGAGGTTGGGAACCCAGTAAGGGCGATGTTGGCCGAACGGCTCCCTTCTCCTGCCGAGATCCTCGAGCGCATGGGAGGACGGGCCGCCTTCGAATACAAGTACGACGGGGTCAGGGTGCAGGCGCACATCAAGGGAAAGGATGTGACGCTCTTCTCCAGGAGACTGGAGGACCTTACCTCGCAATTCCCAGATGTGGTAAGCGCCCTGAAGAAGGCATTCAGATCGAAGAGCGCTATATTGGAGGGGGAATGCGTCCCCGTTGACATCAACACTGGCGAGATGCTGCCGTTCCAGGAGGTCTCCCACAGGAGGGGGCGGAAGCATGACATCACCGGCGCGGTGGAGGACTACCCTGTGAGGATCTTCCTGTTCGACTGCCTTTATCTGGACGGAAAGGACCTTACGAACCTGCCGCTCCTCGAGAGGAGGAATGCGCTGGAGAGCTGCGTGGAGACGACGGAAGAGGTCAGGACCTCAGAGATGAGAATCTTAGACGATGCCGAGAAAGCGGAAGCCTTCTTCCAGGAGGCCCTGAGGGACGGATGCGAGGGACTGATGGCGAAGTCCGTCGACGAAAGCTCGGTCTACAGGGCGGGCGCGAGAGGTTTCCTCTGGATAAAGTACAAGAAGGAATACAAATCCGAGATGACGGATACGGTCGATCTTGTCGTGGTGGGAGCTTTCGCGGGAAGGGGCAGGAGGAAAGGCGTCTACGGAGCGCTGCTGATGGCGACATACAACGAGCAGGAGGACAGGTTCGAGACGGTCTGCAAGCTCGGGAGCGGATTCGATGACCAGACGCTTGCCTCGCTTCACACGAAGCTGGAGAAGTACCGTCTCGCGGAGAAGCACCCATTGGTCTCCTCCAAGCTGGATTCGGACTTCTGGTTCGAGCCGTCCATGGTGCTCGAGGTGCTAGGGGCGGAGATAACCATCAGTCCCACTCACACCTGCGCGTACTCAAAGATAAGGAAGGATGCGGGCCTGGCGATACGCTTCCCCAGGTTCACTGGCAGGTTCCGGGACGACAAGAGCCCCCGGGAGGCGACGACGAGCGCCGAGCTCGAATCGATGTACAAGAGCCAGTTGAAGAAAGTGGAGAGCTGAGCGCTCCATCAAGAGATGTGACGGTGTATGGCGATATCTCCCGCAAAATCCCCCTTTTTTGTGCTTGTGAATTTTTAAGTTTAAAGTGGATGTTTTATTGTGAAGGGTTTTGTCTGGCGGAGTGTTTGTTAGGAAGAGGCCTAGGCTTTTTGATAGCCGCGGGGATAAGCATAGGCGTATGGATGGGTATAGGAGGCTCTGCGACTTTGCGCATTCTAGGGAGCTTCCAGCCGTTGCCGACGAGTTGGCTTGGCTAGTGGACTCACGGTATCTCTACGTGTTTGAGTTTCTCGCTGGCCTGTTCTCCGCCCACCCCCCAATTTTCCATTGGGATCTCGTGGATTACGACTTCAACCGCTTCCGCAGGGATGCCCATTTCGGTGAAGACCTTAGTTATACCTGCTATCACCTTCTTCTTAGCCTCGTTTGAGAATCCCTTCCATACATTTACATGGATAATCGGCATGTTTTTAGTTCTGTTCTGCACCATATAAAAGCTTTTTGTTTCCCGTTTTTAAGAAGGCTGATGGCAGAAGCAGAGGCAAGCTCAGTCTTGCTCTCATTCAGAGCCAAGATATGGCAAGGAATGCAATAAAAAATATGTTCCAAATTGCCCGTTCAAGATCGATCATCTTATCCTTTCCACCTTCAGGACTTTGACCTCGCCAAATTTGCCGCCTACATTTTTCAGCTCTTTCTCGACTTGCTTGCGTAATTGTAAATCTTTTTTGTCCACGATGAACTGCAAACACAGAACGATGCTCTTCCCCTCTATTGCATGTAGCATCTCACGGTTTTCACAATGTGACGACTTATCTAACCCTCCAAGAAAAATCAAAAGATCAGAAATCTCCCGCAATTTCGCCGTCCGCATCCAGTCTGACAGAAAAAGAGGAGAAATCCTAACTAACGGGAAGGAACCTTTCATGATTGTACTTCATATCCCCACCTCCTTCTCTTTCTTCCGCGACCACTAGACACCCTCCGAATCGCAGGACTTGGGCCTAGGGGACGCGTGCCCCTTCGATCTCCGCCACCTTCAACCAGGGGAGGGCGAGGAACGCGTAGACCATCGCCTGGTCCGGCGCTGCGAGCGTCGTCTCCGCTCTTCGCGCGTAGCTCATCGCCTTCTCCTTCGACGTCCCGGACACCTCTCCCGATGGTTTCTCCTTGAACAAAGACATGGTAGGATAACCTCCTTCGATCCCGGGATGGGTGGACGATGGCTTCAATAGTGTGGCCTACCTCAGACCAAAAAGGGGAAAGAGGCCCGCGCTCCGCGCGGGCATTGGGGGACAGGCGAGCCTTGCGGGGGCAGTTCTCCCTCTGGCTACAGTTTATAGTGCCGTTTGCGGGCCTGTCAAAAGATTTATAGTCATGATTCAGATAGGAGCCGCCATGCAACTTGAGCTCATCGAGAAGGATAAGGATTCCATCAAGATCATGATCAAGGACGCCGACATGACTCTGATATCGCCATTGGTCACCGAGCTCCTTGAGGACGAAGCAGTATCCGAAGTCAAGTATACGGCCGCACATCCCGACCTCGAATTCCCAACCCTTTCTGTCCGAGTGAATACCGGAAAGCCTCAGACAGCTTTGAAGCGGGCTTCGAAAACCCTCGCCGGGGAGTTCAAGGAAACGAGGGAGAAACTCGAGAAGGACCTGAAGTAGAAGTCTATGGACTATCAGGTTAGCAAGGCCAGGGAGGCCGAGATCGGCCTGGAGGTTTTCTACACAACGACCCCGGGCACTGGTGGGAGACTGAGGAAGGTCCCGGAGGATTTTGTGGTCGAGGAGATATCGAAGTACCCCGACCAATCAGAGGATGGGAAGTACACCATCGCAAACGTCACTTCCACGAATTGGGAGATGAACAGGCTTGTTCGGATGCTCTCTAAGTCCCTAAGGATAAGCAGAAGCAGGATCGGTTTCGCCGGAACGAAGGACAAGAGAGCCGTCACGAAGCAGCTCATGTCGTTCGAGATTCCGATCGAGGACGTGAGGTCGCTGAGGATGCATCAGGTCACCATATCGGACGCGTATCGAGCGAAGAAGCACATCACCATCGGCGACCTCATCGGGAATTCCTTTGCCTTGAGAATAAGGGACTGCGCCATCCAAGGCGAGGAGCTCGAAACGACGGCGCAAGCGACCGCGAGCATATTGAGAGATTTGGACGGCTTTCCGAACTTCTTCGGAGTGCAGCGGTTCGGGGCTCTCAGGCCCGTGACCCACCTTGTCGGCAAGCACATCGTGAAGGGCGACTTCGAGAAAGCAGTAATGGTCTACGTCGCGA
>Ga0315282_10003994_pt1 | contig 26041 bp, 21 predicted proteins | sample YL17G07_20_MG_FD_203693 | JGI IMG/M metagenome (GOLD analysis project Ga0315282, IMG submission 203693) | Sediment microbial communities from Yellowstone Lake, YNP, Wyoming, USA - YL17G07_20 | ecosystem: Environmental > Aquatic > Freshwater > Lake > Sediment | place: USA: Wyoming | collected... | reverse complement strand
AAAGGATTTACGACTTGGCCGACCGCCGCCTGAGCCCCAAACCAACAGCGCCCGCTGTTGGCTCGGTTACATTTTAGATGGCGCGACGGATACATATGAAAGTTACATTCTTAAATGGCTTGACGCGTCACGGCGGGGCGAGGTCCACGATCGCTCTGTGGTTCTCCCCCACTGGGCCGAGACGGACAGCCAGAGCAGAGCGGGAAGCGGCAGCGCGCCGCCCATCGTCAGGGCGAACGTCGCGAGGATGCTGGGGGGCCGAGTGTGGTTGACTGAAAAGGGAAAGACCCGTCCGGCTCAGGGCTTATGAGGCAGGATTGGGGTGTGTAATAGGTCCCGGACGGGTCGGTGGGCTTGTGGGTAGTGGGTCTTGTTCGTGCGGTTTTACTGCCGTTCCACCTCCTGCCGAGCTCGCTCGGCATTCACTACCAAACTTATTGAGGGAACTCTGTCGCCGGCCACGGGATCGCTCGCTATGTATCAGAGTGCGGTGTCAGATCGCGCAACGCGCGATGAGGTGCCCGCCTCCCGCAATCCCTGGCTTTTTTCCTGGAACCCCAGGGGCCGACAGTTTCCTATGATCTACCTCGCTGGCGCCGATACGTGCCCTCTGCACACATGCCGACAGAATTCCCTCGGAACCTCTCTGGGCCCTGCTCCTCTGACACCGCTAATATGCTAGGCCGATTTACACATTTGTCAAGGAAACTCCAATGGCCGAGACACTTTATAACATATATGTTAAGATCCATCAGGAAAGTAAAACTCCGGAGGCGGTATGAGTATCGGGACGCGAATTCTGCAGGCACGAATGCAGAAGAATCTCAGCCAAACCCAATTGAGCGAGCGCACCGGCATTGCGGGATCGTATCTCTCGCGGATCGAGAACCGGCGGATCGAGCCCGGCCCGCGCACCCTCAAGCGCATCGCCGACGCGCTGGGCGTCCCGCTCAGCGAACTCTTTCGCGAAGGTGCCGCCGCGCCGTCGCTTCACCGGTGCGTCGTCACCATGTCGGGAACTTGCATCATGGAGTTGATGCGCACCCGAAAGAACAAGCGCCGCCCGCCGCAGGCGGCTACCGAAAACTACACTCCGCGCCAACTGCAATTGCTCCGCATGGCGAACTACCTCATCCAGAATGGCAGTGCGCGCGTCCTTGATTCGCTGGATTTGCTCTTCAGCTCTCTGCTCTCCTCCTCCCAAGGCCGCGGAGAAGCGAGGAGCTTGGTTTCCGTCAGCCCGCCGACCTCCGGTTGACCTTTCCCCTGAAGATGGAAGGGGGTAGCTCTGCGGCGGACGAACTCGTCGTGACAAGTCTGGTTCGCCCGCCGACATTCGCGCCGCGCGACGAACGCCCCACCGACGCGCCCGCGAGGATCGAGAGCCCATCTCCGCCTGGCCGAAGGAACGCCCTAATTGGTGCGTCACCAATGCAACGGTTCGTGTCATGATTTAGCTTCGTCGCGGTGGGGTTTTTCTAAGCTGTTGATAAATAATTACTTACTCGGTTCGTATAATTATCACGCTGCGCCTTTGTTTTCAATAAGATCCTCGGTTCGTCCCTATACGAGAAATTGTAATCGCCTGATTCTAAATTAGATTCTCGGTTCGTGGATTTACTACATAAGGGCCGCCTCGCAGGTTCTTGCCAGGGATCCCCCGCCTGCGGAAATCGTCGAGCAGTTCTGCCCCCGCCCTCTCGCCCGGATTTGAGTGCTCTCATCATCAAATTATAGCCTAGCACACTTGCCACGATTTGTCAAGCCCCCTCGGGCGCGGGTAGTGGGTCAATTCGCCTTTCTGTAGCGGCGGTCTCCGACCGCCGATCTTGATTCTTCAGCAGGTTCCGACGCTCAGAGGGTGCCGCTACAGCAAACTGCACCACTACCTGGGCGCGGGCGCGCCGCGATCTTTGTAGGGGCCTCCGTCAGCTGACGGAGGCCCTCGTCGGTCATTTCGCGCCCGTCTCGGCTCGTGCCGTTACCGTCCAACAGTCCGGACCTCGTGCCGTGCACGGGCCGGGGAACCGCCCCTACACCCCATCGCGCTAGCCCTGCATCGCATGGTGCAGGTCCTCCCCAACCCGAGTCGCGATGGAAATGCCGATGCCGCCTCCCCCTCGCCTCAGCCCTCTCCCCTGTGGGGGAGAGGGTGGCCGAAGGGCGGGCGAGGGGGCTGTAGCGCCGGTCGGAGCTTGCCCTGACGCAGGAAGGGACCGACGGTCTCGATGTGGCGGGCGTCTCGCCCGTGCTTCCCCCGTCAGCCGACGGGTGCCACGCCGCTCATAGAGCGGCGCTACAGACGTCCTGGGCGAAATTCTTTCGGCCCTCCGGGCCTCGCACGGCTTGGCGCAGACCCTTGGGTCTGCGGTTTTGCAGCAACCGGCGCCGATCCGTCGCCGACCTGAATGGCAAGGCCCGTGCCAGCGGTGGCGGCCGGAGACCGCCGCGACAGCGGACGGTTTTCACACCGAATCGAAAGCCGCGCTCTTTCGCAAGCTATTCGCGACGGTTCGCACCCTCCGAGCGGCAGCGCCGTGGGCTATTAGCGGCTCGCGCCCGGCTGCTCGATTTTGTTGTGCCCGCCGGTGGAGAGGTCTTCGACGGCGCGCTTGAGGTTGGTGCTGAAGATGTTATGCGAGGCGGTGACGTAATCGACGCGCGGCCCGATCCAAATCCCGACCTCCTGGGTGGCGCGGTCGGCGGGGCGAGTATCGCGGATGATGTTGCCTTCCAGGGTGACGTTGTGGGTGGAGCCTTCGATGCGGACGCCGCAGCCGGGCGCGTCGGCGCGTCCGTTGTCCTCGATGGTGTTTTCGCGGAAGTCGTTGCGGTGGCCGGCGTTGCGCTCCGGCTCGTCGCGGAAGTAGATGCCGGCGCGCGCGTTGCCGGAGACGACGTTCTTCACAAAAACGTTGTCCGTATCCTTGTGGCCGATGGAGATGCCGTCCTGGCCGTTTGACCAACTCTGGTTCTCCTCGAAGCGTCCGTGCTGCACGCGCCAGCAAAGATAGATTCCATCCTGGCCGTTATCGTGGCTGCGGTTGTGACGGACGACGCCGCGCAGCGCGCCGGTGCCAAGGTGGATGCCGAGCATGGCGTTGTTTTGTGCCTCGCAGTTCTCGATGACCGGTTCTTCGACAAACTGCGTGCTGATGCCGTCGCCGGGAAAATTGCGCGCCACGCAATTGCGAATAGTCATCCGGCGCGAGTGGAAGAAATAGATGGCGCCGGCCTGGCAGCCGTCGAGTTCTCCGCTGCCGGTGCGCGTGCCGTCGGCGGTGAGTTCCTCTACGCGCACGTTTTCGACCTCGTACCCGGCGATCAGAGGGAAAGTATTGAAGACCATGCCCTCCTGGTCCACGGCGTAGTCCATGTGCAGAAAGCGGTCGAAGCGGAGCGTGTCCCCATCAATGGCGGTGATGGTGCGGACGCTGGGGTTCCAACCCGAGGGGCTGACCTTGTCGAGAAGGGTGACACCCATGCCCACCGCGAAGCCGCGCACGTCCTCAACGGTGGCGATGAACTCGCCATAATCGGCGTCGAGTTTGAGCCGGCTGCGCACGCCCGCCGCCTTCTTGAGGATGGTCTTGTCCGCGCCTTCGCCCTTGAGCGTCAGGTTGCTCGCCAGACGCACGGAATTCGCCAGGGTGTAAGTGCCCGCCTTGATGAGCACCGTGCCGCCACCCGCGGCGGCGACGCGGTCAATGGCCTTCTGGATGGCGAGGTTGTCCGTGCCGAGAATGTCGGCATCGGCGGCGCCAACCGTGACCGTCACGCCTTGGCCCTCCCCGGCACGGAGCAGCGGCGCGCCGCCCGGCAACAGGCAGACCATCGCTCCCAGGATGGTGATGAATGCAAGCTTCGCTCTCGCAGGCATGGCGGTACTCCTTGTGGCTCAGGCATCGGTGGGGGGATTATAGCGAAGACCGCAACAAGTTGCGCGGGATTCCACGTGGTGTTGTAGCGCCGCTCTATGAGCGGCGTGGTACCCGTCGGCTGACGGGTGAACCACGGGCGAGACGCCCGTGCCACCTCGAGACCGCCGGTCCCTTCCTGCGTCAGGGCAAGCTCCGACCGGCGCTACAGCAGCAGAGCGGCGCTAATTCAAAACTCCAAATGCTGCTTCCCTTCGTGCAGCGCGACCTTCTGACCCTTCCACACAAACGTCCCCGAAAGCCTTTCCGGTAGCGTCATATCGGCCACCAAGCGTTCGCCCTTGCGCTGGTAAGCGACCGTGATGTCGCCGAGTGAATGAGGCAGCGTGGCCATCAAGCGTTGGAGCGGGCCGAGGTGGGGCTCGATCCGGACCTCGGTGAAGCCAGGCGTGGCGGGCTCGATACCGGCGACAGTGGCCAGCAAATCGAAATTGGGGTGGGCACTCCAGGCGTGGCAGTCGGAGCGTGTGGGCTCGGGATTCTCGGCCCAGGTGGTGAGCCCGAGCGCCAGCATCTGCCGCCAGGGATCAAGCTGCTTGATGTAGTCGTCGGCTAGGCCCGACTTTTTCATTGCGCGGTGGAGATAGTAACGGAAATAGAAAGTCGCTTGGTGTAACGACGCATCGGAGAGGACGGTCTTCATCACCGCGGGTTGGTCGGGAGGCGGAATCACGTCTTCGAGCACCGCCAGCACATTGGCGTGCTGGCTGAAGCTCTTCTTGGCCGGAGTGTCGGCGATGAGCCCGCGAGCTTGATCCCAGCAACGGATTCGCACCCCTTCGATGATCTTGGCGCGCAGGGCGCGGTAGTGCTCGGCGCGCTCGGGGATGCCGAAGGCCGATTCCAGGTCGGCGGCCTCGCGCAGTGCGGCGGCAAATTGCAGGCTGAGAATCGAAGACTGGCCGTCGGCCTCGAGCGGCGGCACGCCATCGTCCCAGGCGGGGACCCAATCGACGAAGTTCCACCACTCGAGCGGCCCGAGCAGGCCGGAGGGCGCTAGGCGCGCCTCAAACCAGCCGAGCACGCCGCGCGCGCCGGGCAGGAACTCGCGCAGGAAGGCGTCGTCGCCGCGATACTGCCAATAGTCATGCAGCATTCCGACCCAGAGCAGAGAATAGGGCGGAATGTATTGCGGCAGAAACGATGGATAGCGGCTCTGCGTCAGGCCGTCGGGGGTGCGCGAGTCGTCGAACAACTGAATGGCGTTGCGCACCAAGCGGTCGTCACCCGACGTGTAGAGCGAAATCAGCGCCGTCATGCGCGTGTCGCCGATGTACTGAAGCTGTTCGTAGTAGGGCGAGTCGGTGTAAGTTTCGTGGGCGGAGAGGCGCAGGGTACGCCAGCCGGTTTCCCAGATCTTGTTCACCGCTGCGTCGTCGCTCTCAAAGCGGGCGCGCAGGACGAAGGGGTAGGCGGTAAACAATCCGCGAATATCTTCCAGCACCAGAGGTTCGTTTCCGGTTTTCACGTCAATCTGCAAATAGCGGAACGTCCGCCACCAGAGCGGGCGGAAGAGGCGGTGCGCGCCGCCGTCGGGCCGGTAGATGTCCTCGTAGCCGCGCATTTCCTTGCCTGCGGTCTCGTTGCGGTTACCTTTCTCGTGGCCTTGGTAGAGCGACTCGGCGTGGGCCAGGGTGATCTCCGCGCCGCGCCCACCACTCACCACGAGTTCGGGATAGGCGCAGGTGAGCTGGCCGCGGTCGAGCAGAATGACGGCGTGCGTTTTCGCCGGCACGCTGACCGGCGCGTGGCCCTCGATGAAGCCCGCCGGGACTCCGACTCCCTGCGTGCGCACGACCTTCGCGAGGCGTTCCGGCCTCTCTTCCATCAGCGGGATGCTGCGCGGCACGAGCATCCATCTCGAATGGCTGTCGCGGCCACCGCGCGGCGAGGCGGCGTCCATCTCGCTTGCCGCCTTCCAGCCGGAGTCGTCGAAGTCCGTCGTCTCCCAGCCCCAGGGGTATTTCTCGCCGTCCCAGCTCTCGCCCGGCCCGACGACGAAGTAGCCGTCAACTTTCTTGGGGTCCCACGGCAGCATGGTGAGCGCCGCGTCCTTGAAACACTTCCAGGAGCTGCTGGTATTGGTGACCTGCTCGGCTTCTCCGTCCCCTTGCAGCAGGAAGCCGGTCTCGTAGGTCAGTTGCGCCATGGGGGCCTGCCCGGCGAAATTCCAGACCACGGCGGCGAGAACGTTCTTGCCCGCCTTGAGATGCGGGGCGATATCGAGCGTCTCAAAGCGCCAGTGGAACAGGTCGCCGCGTTGCGGTCCCGCCAGCACACGCGCGCCGTTCACATAGAGCTCGTAACGATTGTCGCCGCTCGCGTGAACGACGAAACGCTGCGGCGCGGCCGCGAGCGTGAACGTCTTGCGGAAGTGAAACACCCCGAATTCGCGCTGTGGACCTTCAGGATGCGCAATCCAATGCGCCGGCCAACTGTGGCGCAGCAACTCGGGGCTAATATTCTGCGGGTAGGAATGCAACGGCAATAAGACCAGGAAAGTCAGCAACAGGGCGAAGGCTCTGGGCAGGCGGTCTTGAGGCATCATCTCACTCCCTCCTTATTCCGGGACGGGTATTCCCTGGCGCTTCATTTCTTCCAGGGTGAGGCCGCCGGCGTGCTCGAACCACCATTCGAGAGATCTGTCCACGGCGACGAAGCCTGTGGGGCGGTAGACCCGCAGGCGCAGGCGGAGCGACTTCGAGGCAGAGGCCGGCCAACTGGCGTCGAGCGCTTGCGGCGGGCCGATTTCCGGCAGAGGTTTCGAGCCGCTCGCCAGCAGCGTATTGTCATCGTCGCGCAGTTCCCAGGCCAGACGGTAATTGCGCAGCGTGTAAGAGGGAATCTCGTCCGGGCGGCGGCGCTCGATGGAAGCGCGGAAGCCCACAGGGCGCCGCTGGGAGTCGTATTGCCATTCCACCGTCACTCGCGCGGGCTCATTCACTTCCTGCCAGACTCTGTAGGAGGGCCGCCGCTGGCGGTTTTCGTCCACCACGCCGTGGTCCACGTAGCCGGCGGTTTCCCCCGGCCAGAGGTTGCGGTGCGAGCGGTAGTCCTGGTAACACCAAAGGAGTGCGCCGGCAATCCAGTCCTGCTTGCCGAAGACTTCCATCTGGTGGCGAATGATGTTGATGCGCAGTCGGTCGGAGGCGCGGGCATCGCGGGCATGCGGGCCGGCCGCGCCGAACTCTGAAACGATCACCATCTTGTCCGGGTAGTTCTTCTTGATGCGCTCCACTGCCGCAGACAGAAGGCTCTCCGGGCCGTGCCAGGTGCCGAAGTACTGGTTCCACATGATGAAGTCGGCGAGGCTGGCGGAATTATCCTGCGGGTTGTCCACAAAGGCGATCCGGTCGTCGGCGTAGGTAACGAAGCGGGCCGGGTCGAGTTGCTTGATGAAGTCATACATCGTCTTGAAGTAGGCCTTGCCGCCCGGCGTGTCGGTGGCGCTTTCGTTACAGACGCTCCAGGCGAAGATGCTCGGATGGTTGTAGTCCTGCTCGATCAATTCCCGCATCATCCGTTTGGCGAGCTCGATCACTTTGGGATCTGACATCTGCTTCTCGCTGAATTGCCACATGGGGATTTCGGGGATGAGCAGGATTCCGTTGCGGTCGCAGTAGTCGAGGATATAGGGGTGCTGGGGGTAGTGGACAGGCCGTGTCAAGGTCATCTCCAAGTTCTTCATGTCATCGTAGTCGCGACGCATGGTGCCGGGCGTCTCCGCCAGCCCTTCCCAGGGAGACTCTTCGTGACGCGCCATGCCCGTCAGGCGGACGGGCTCGCCGTTGAGATAGAGATGGCGGTCGCGAATCTCAATGCTGCGCGCGCCAAAGTTGTCGGTGAGGGAATCGAGTTCAGTCCCCCGAGCGTCGAAGAGCCGGGCTTCCATCCGGTAAACCTGCGGCTCGTCGAAGTGCCAAAGGTTGACGGGATCGAGGCGGAGGCTGAGCGAGGTCTCCTGCGCGCCTGGGGAGAGATTCAGCTCTTGCTCGGCGGTGGCCGCGGCGGGGCCGCCGTCGGGAGGTAGGGCTTTCAGAACCAGCTTCGCAGCCAGCGGCTTCTTCCCGGAGTATTCGAGGAACACGCGGTCGGTGACGCTCGCAGCGCCGCCCTCGACCGTGGCGCGAATCTGCTGGCGGCGGATGAGGGCAGGCTCGTGCACGGCGAGCCATACATCCCGCACGATCCCGCCGTAGTGCCACCAGTCGTACCAGATATTCTGGGAAGCGTGGAGCTTCATCGCCCAGCCGGGAATGGATTGCGTAGTGGGCTGATTGTTGATTTCCACCGCCAGGAAATTGCTCCGGGCCAAAAGGGGCGTCACGTCGAAGTAGTACTCGGTGTGGCCGCCCTCGTGCCCGCCGACCTCTTGTCCATTCAGCCAGACGCGCGACTTGTAGAAGGTGGCGCCAAAATGCAACTCGACATACTTGAGGTGCAAGTCCCAGGGGATATCGAAGGTTTTGAAATACCATGCGGTTCCCTCGAAATCCTCGTACTTGCCGATATTCCAGGTGTGCGGGACGCGGACGGTCTCCGTTCCCTCGGGTGCGCGGGAAGTCCACCCCTGCTGCTCGCCGGACTTCGACGGGTCGGTGCGAAATTGCCATTCCCCATTCAGATCGATCCGGGTGGATGCCAGAGAAATTGCCGGGAAGATGGTGAGGAGGAGTGGGAGCGCGGCTGAGCGCCTCAGCCTTCGAATTAGTCTGCTGTAAAGCATCGTTACCTCACGAATCGGAGGATGGAGCTTGCATTCTAGTCCAATGCGCCATCCGTGAGAAGCGGTGCTTACACGCAGCGCATTGCGCCCCGCCGTCTTTGTCTTGAGGAAGGGGTCATGCCCGATATCATCCTCCGGGGCGATTCTGCCGAAATAAGGGACAGGTGGATTTGGCCTGGATTAGAGAAGCGACGCCGTGTACACCGAGACGGGATTGCCCCTGACATCTCGCCAGCACACACGCATCCTGGTGGTTGAAGACGACGCGCCGGTGGCCGACTTCATCCGCCAAGGGCTGGAAGCTGAAGAGTATCAGGTGGAGGTGGCCCGCGACGGCGAGGAAGCTGAGACTCTGGCGGATGAGAACGAATACGACCTGCTGATTCTGGACCTGGGCTTACCCAAGCGCGACGGCCTGGAGGTGCTCAGCTCGATTCGCAGTGGCAAGAAGTCCTCCTTGGTCTTGATTCTCAGTGCTCGCAGCCGAGTGGCAGACCGTGTGAAAGGGCTCGACTCGGGGGCGGACGACTACCTGGTCAAGCCCTTTTCTTTCAACGAGTTGATGGCGCGAGTGCGGGCCTTGACGCGGCGCAACAGCCATGCTGCCGACACCACCCTGCGGGTTGAGGATTTGGAACTGGATCGCCTGGCGAGGACGGCCCGGCGGGGGGGCAGGGAGATCGTCCTCACCCAGCGGGAATTCGCTCTCTTGGAGTACTTGGCCCGAAACGCCGGACATAGTGTTACCCGGGCGATGATCATCGAGCACGTCTGGCACTACGTTTCACAGACCGTGACCAATGTTGTAGACGTTTACATCAACTATCTTCGCAACAAGGTTGATGCAGGGTACGAGCACCGATTGATCCGCACGGTCCGCGGCGTGGGATATCAATTGGGCCAACTGAATGGAGAGGGCCGGAATGAAATCGGGGCAGCGAGTGGCGAGTGCTGAATCGCCCGTGAAAGGCGGACCCTCGGGTCTCGCGGCCGGAGAAAGTCCAGAAGCGCGAGAAGCCGGCACGATACCTTCAATTCTTGCATCGGTGGCGCACCAGATGAGCCAGCCGCTCACCGCGCTGCGTGGAACGCTGGAACTCGCATTGCTCAAAGCATCGAGTATTCGCGAGCATCGCATTTCGGAAGAGAAGGCCCTGGCTGCGGCTGAGGAACTGGCGAGGATTCTTCAGGGGGTGCGGGAACTGGCAGAGGCATACACGCCCGTGGGTGAAACGGTGCCGGTCGAGCTGTCGGAACTCGTCCGGGAAGTGGTGGAGGACCTGCGGCCAATCGCCCTGTCGAGGCGAGTCGCCATCCAGCTCGATGCAGCACCTGGGATTTACGTGCTTGGCGACCGCCCCCGGCTCTACGGCGCGCTGCTCAAGATTGTGCACCTTGCCGTGGAACGCAACAGTCCGCGGAGCGGCGTGCGCGTTTCCTTGCGTGTGGCGGGCGAGGACGCCCAGATCGCTGTGGAAGATGAGGGGCCGCAATACCCGGAGGGGAGTGGCCCCGGCCCCCTCGATCTTTCGCTGATGACCGAGGCTCCGGAGTTTATCTGGGACCTGGGGGCCGCGGCAAAAATGGTGGAGAGTTCCAGTGGGCTGCTGACCACAGAAAACCTGGCGCCGCGGGGGCGCCGGATCCTCGTCCGGTTGCCGCGCCGGTCGGAGGCGTAGCGGCTTTCTCTACCGGCCAAGCTCGTCCCGAGAGGAATTACCTGTCTCCGATCTCGCCGCTGGGCGCACCAGCCCTTTCAGTCTGCTCGACGACTTCAAGGATCTGCCAGTTCCGCTTTAGTGGTTTTCTGAGAAGCTGCGGCAATGGTCATCCTGAGGAGTCCGTCACACGACGGACGACGAAGGATCGGCAATTGGGTCCTACGGACAGAAACTGCAGACTCTTCGCTGTGGCCAGGGAGAGTTGACGCCGCCGTTCAAGTTTTCTAGTATCAATTCGGAAGTGCATGGGGGCTGGTGTCCTCCCGGGACTTCAAATCCTGTGGGTCTTGCTTTGCGGGACCGGTCGGTTCGATTCCGACTCACTTCCGCCAAGCCTTTCTACCGGCGAACGTTTCCAAGCCATGAGCCGCCGCAAACCCAAGCCGTTCCGGGCCACCAAGGAAGTGAAACGTCGCGCGCGGCTCACTCTGGGCGCTCCCCCGTCCGTTCAGCGCCACGAAACGCGAAGGAACAAACCGCCCAAGCACAAGAAGCGGGAACTGGACGTTGAACCCTCGGAAGCTTAGTGCCGTTCCAACTAAATTCGCCTACGTGCTATGCCTGCGTTATGCACTCTGAGATCAAAGACTTGAATTGACTTTACGGAGCGGGGGTCAGTCCGGATAAGTTGAAACGGCACGAGCAGCGACGCGCCCGCGCGCCCCCCGCGCCGAAAACCATCAATTCTCCCTCCCACTCTGCCCTTCCGACTCCTGACTTCTGAATCCTGTCCCCAGGCCGGACCGGCCTAGTTTTTGGAGTCTCAACCAGGCTTGAATTCGGGGACGCGCTCATTGGGGAGGAACAGTGGCGGGGGGGTGGCGCTAAACTGTTTGGCAAACCAGCGCTGGATGCCAAGCAGATCGGCCTTGGCGAAGCCGTCGCCCATGAACTCGATCCCGCCGTTGGAAGCGATCAAGAAGAGCGTCGGCACATATTTGATGCCGTAGGTGCGCGAGGTCTCGTAAGGGTAATCGTCGATAAGGATGGGGAAGGTCACTCCATATTCCCGAGCGTAGCTCTGGCTGCTGCGGGCGTCGTCCTGGGAGATGGCCCAGAGCTGGATTCCGCTCGCGCGAAACCGCTGGTAGAGCCGCTCAAGAAATGGGAAGACGTACTGGCAGGTCGGGCAACTGACTTTGAAGAAGGCGATAAGGACCGGGCCACGCTCCAGCGCCTCCGCCAGAGAGTAAGTCTTCCCCTCCATCCCCTGCAAGGCGAAGAGAGGGGCCGCTGAACCTGCCTTCAATGCACCCATGTTGATGCCCCCATCGGATAAAGGGATATTGTAGCAGCGTAGCACCTCCTTTTCTCTGGTGATCGAAGTGCACTATCTGCGGCGGGGTTCGAGGCACGCGCCCAGTCTGGAGTCCATGCGGGGAGGAGTTTCCGGTTGAAATTCCGTTTGAGGGGGACTACATTGGCTCTCTCGATCTGGACCCGTCCTCGCAGGACACGCCTATGAATTACCCCGTCTGGGAACCCGCCATGCTCGGGGGCGGGATAGTCATCGGCATCATCGCCATTCTCCACGTTTTTGTTTCGCACTTCGCCGTAGGCGGCGGGTTGTTTCTCCCGCTCACGGAGCGCAAGGCCTACCGCGAGAATAACCCTGCACTCCTCGAATACGTGAAGTCCCACACGAAATTCTTTGTGCTGGTGACGCTGGTTTTCGGCGCGGTTAGCGGCGTGGGCATCTGGTGGACGATCGGCCTGGTGAATCCCGAGGCCACCGCCACGCTGATTCATGTCTTTGTATGGGGATGGGCGATCGAATGGGTTTTCTTCATCACCGAGATCGCCGCCGCCTTCGTGTACTACCACGGCTGGGAGCGGCTGGACCGCAAGACGCATCTCACCGTCGGCTGGATCTACGCGCTCTCGGCCTGGATGAGCCTGTTCGTCATCAACGGCATCCTGGCTTTCATGTTGACGCCCGGCAGTTGGCTTGAGTCGCCCAGCTTCTGGCGCGCCTTCTTCAACCCCAGCATGCTGCCTTCCTGCCTGATCCGCACGGCGGTAGCGGTGGCGCTGGCGGGCGTGTATGCGCTGCTTACGGCCGCGGCGGTGCGCGACGTCGGCCTGCGCGTCGAGGTGACGCAGTACGCCGCCAAGTGGGTGCTCGCCGGGACGCTGGTCCTGCCCCTGGCCGGTCTCTGGTACATCTCCATGCTGCCGTCCCTGGCGCGCGAGATCTCGATGGGCGCCGCGCCCGCGGTCACCATCTTCGCTGGACTCTCCATCTTCTTCTCGGCCCTGGTCGTCATCTTCACTTACTTCGGGCCTTACCAGCACCCGCGTTATTTCAACCTGACCTTCGCCTTCCTGATCGCCGTTCTGGCGCTCTCCTCGACCGGCGTGACGGAGTGGGTGCGCGAAGCGGTGCGCAAGCCCTACATCATTTACAGCTACATGTACGCCAACACGCTGCGCCTGGAGGACGTCCCGCGCGTCCGCCAGCAGGGAATTCTGAAGTCAGCGCGTTATGTCCGCCATCATGAGGTGGATGGGCAGAATCCGGCTGCGAGCGGGGAGGATGTCTTCCGCGTGCAGTGTGCGAGCTGCCACACCGTGGACGGCTACAACAGCATTCGCTTCGCCGTGAAAGGCTGGAGCCGCGACATGATCGAGTATCAGCTCGTCCACCTGAACGAGCTGAAAGGCTTCATGCCGCCCTTCGTTGGGACGGAGGCCGAACGCCACGCCCTCGCCGCCTGGCTCGCCGGCCTGAATCCCCAGCCGCTGCTGCAGGAGCCTGCCGGTCCTGGCGTCCAGGCCGGAAATCCTGAAAGCCCTGTTCCAGGAGCCGCCAAGCCATGAACCCTGTCATCCCCGCTCCCGTGCCCATCCCGCTGCCCGCGCCGCCGTGGCTGATCCAGTTGCTGCAGGTGTTCACCTTCATTCTCCACCTCGTTTTTATGAACCTCCTGGCGGGTGGCACGATCATCCTCGCGGTCTCGATCTATCGGGGCCGTTCCGACGCCCGCCATCGTGATCTGGCGCGCCGCGCTGCGCGATCCCTGCCGCCCGTTGTGGCATTTACGATCACCCTGGGTGTTGCGCCCTTGCTCTTTCTGCAGCTTCTCTACGGGCAGTTTTTCTACACGTCGTCGGTGTTAATGGCCTGGTCGTGGCTGGCCGTTGTTCTCCTCGTTATGCTTGCCTACTACGGCATCTACTGGTTCAATTTGCAGCAGGAAGAGTTGGGGCCGCGTTCGTTCTGGGTGATGCTGGTGACGGCGCTACTCCTCCTGCACGTCATGAAGATTTTCACGCAGAACATGACCTTCCTCGAGCGGCCATTGGAGTTCTACTCGCGCTTTCTGGCGACGCCTGTGGGGAATTACCTGGGGCCGCACGACCCCTTCGTCTTTGCGCGGCTGTCGCATTTCTTCTTTGCCGCGCTCTCGATCGCCGGGCTGGGGCTGGCCGTCCTGGCCTACACCTGGCGCGCTGAATCGCCCGATTTTGCCGCATGGGCTCGCCGATATGGACTCAAGTGGTTTCAGGCGGCGACGGGGATTCAGTTCTTTTCCGGGTTGTGGTTCCTCTTCAGCCAGCCGGAACCGATCCGGCTCGCCTACCTGGGAGGCAACGGCTTGAGTACCGGCCTGCTCGTCGTCGCCATGACGCTTGCCGTGCTGGCGCTGATCGTGGCGCGCAAAAGCCTGGCGGCTGCGACGGTCGCCATCGTCGGCACAATCGCTCTGATGGCGGTGATCCGCCACCTCGTGAGGATCGAACACCTGCGGCCCTACTTCGACGCGCACGCGCTGCCCATCCAGGGGCAGTGGGCGGTGTTCGGCATCTTCGCCGCCCTGCTGGTTGCCGGGCTCGCCACCGTCGGCTGGATGCTCTACCAGTACTTCCGCCCAGCCGCTTCCAGCGTTGCAAGTAGTTGATTAGAGAACTCGTTATTCCTCTCCTGTCGCCGCTTAGACTTTCGGGAAAAGGAGGATCTTGCTATTTGTCAGATATCTATCCGATAATGATAGTATTGACGGAGGATGCTTATGCCTCTAGCTGCCGAGCAGCGTAGGAAGAAAGTCAGTGCCACACTCTCTCCCGACCTGATTCAGCGCGTCACCGACTATCAACGGGAAGCTGGCCTCTCCTCGTTTTCTGCCGCACTGGAAGAGCTCCTCTGGCGCCAGATAATGGAGGAGAAGGCGCGCGACTACTACCTGAGTATATCCGCCGAGGAGCGGGAAGAGCAGGGGGCCTGGACGCGGTTTGCCACTGAGCAATTCTTCAAGGTGAATCGGGAGGAGTAGGCCCATGGTGGAGCGCGGCGCGATCTATTTTGTTGAACCTCCGGGCGACCCGCACCAGCGCCCTGTTCCCGTAATCGTGGTATCGACGGAGGCGCGTAACCGCTATGGGCGCGACATCCTGGCGATTCCGCTATCCACTTCTCCCAAACGTTATGAGACGCACCTGGAACTGGACCCCGGTGAAAGCGGACTCCCCCACAAATCCACGGCCAAGTGCGAGAATATCAGCGTCGTGAGCAGCACGGTTTTCGAGGGGAAGATTCCCGTCTCGCCGCGGCGTCTCACGGAGGCCCGCATTCGCCAGATGGCCGATCTCGTGTCCCTGGCGATGGGCGTCAAGCGGTAAGCAACGTTCTCTGAACCATGCCACCGGCTTTCTTGGAGGAAAACATGAAACGATGGTCAGGAGTTCTTTGGGCGGTCGTTTGGGCAGGGCAATTTGCCATTCCCGCCGTCGGGCAGCAATTGCCCTCGCGCTGGATGGAGGATTTGAACTGGATGGAGTTTCGCGAGATTGTGCCCGCAAAGGTGAAGACCGTATTGCTGACGACCGGGACGATCGAGCCGCACGGCGTCTTGAACAACGGGGCAGACAACCTTGCGCCGGTGAAGATTGCGGAGGCGGTTGCGCCGGAGGTGAACGCGCTCATCGCGCCGCATATTCCTTACGGGGTAACGGGCCCGATGGCGCCTTACCCGGGGGCGACGCACATTCCGGCAGAGGTTTACGCCCCGTACGTGCGCGCCGTGATTCTGGGACTGGTGCGCAACGGGTTCAAGAACATCGTGATCATCAACGGCCACGGCGGCCCGCAGACGGAGCTGCTCAACAAGGTCGCGCAGGATGTGGCCTTGGAGCATCGGGTCAACACGCTGGTGGTGAACTGGTGGTCAACCTGCTCTGACGTGACGCAGGAAGTTTTTGGCAATGCGGGTGGGCACGCCGGCGAAAACGAGACGGCGTTCATCCAGGCCATCAACCCCAAACTGGTGAAAAAGGAGCGCTACTCCGGAGCCCTGGCCGATGCCAGCCCTGCGGCGGGTACGTGGTCGGCCGTGCCCTTGCCCTACACGATCGGCCTTTACAAGAAAGGTGAGGGCACGCCGCGCGATTTCGACCAGAAGAAGGCCGACGACTATTTTCGTCGCGTCAACGCCTGCGTGGTCGCGCTGGTGAAGGACACCCTGCGGCGCTGGAGCGAAGCGGGCCTGAATTGAGCCGGGGCGCGAACCGATTGTGTTTTACAAAACCGCGTGCCTGGCTTATATTCGGCGGTGGAGGGAAGCCCGAAGCGTCGCCGGCAGTCGCGCCCGGCAAGGTGAAAATCGCTGGGAGGTGCAATGCGCAAGCTTTTCGCAGTATTGTTCGCGCTCGTATTGGCGGTGGGCTTGAGCTCCTCGCTCGTCGCGCAGGACTTCAAGCTGGAAACGAAGCAAGTGAAGAACCGCCAGAAGGAAGAGAAGAAGGCGCTCAAGCTGAAGCACAAGTTTGCCAAGCAGGCGTTGGGCGGACGGGATCTCCCGAAATCGGTGCGCGCCCAGATGAAGCACCAGCAGCAGCGCGAGGAGCGGGAACTCCGCGAGAAACAAAAGGACGAGCGCCTGGATTTGAAAGACCGCCGGCGGGTGCTGCAGGAGATGCAGTCCCGCCAGTAGGCCGTTTTTTTACGCGGCCGGGCATCCCAGTGGCAGGCGTTCAGACCCCGGCTACCTTCCGACTCAGGACGGAGGGGTGGCACTTCGGGGAGCTTCCGGGTCCCTCTCAAGACGCCCGCGAGGGGGGGGCGGGTCATGCGAGCCATTAAGCTGGTTCTGGCAGCGACGTTCCTGCTCGGCGTGGCGGGGCACCCTCAGTCGCAGCCCTCCTCACAGGAAGAAGAACGCCCCGCGCAGGATAAGCCTGCGCCCGCGCAGCGGCCGACGCTGGGCCCGGCGCCCGCACCTTCCCTCTACGGTCCCAAGACCTCCAGTACGACGGATGTGCACAAGCTCGTGCGTGTCCGCAAGATTTACATCGAGCGGATGGACAACGCGCTGGACGAGAAACTGACCGAACGGCTTGCGAATTCCCGGTACTTCCAGTTGGTGGGCGACCGCAAGGAAGCGGATGCCGTCATGCGTGGCACCTGCTTTGATTCCCGCCGGCTTAAGCTCCTACGCTCGGAAGTGTATTTGAATGATCGGGGAGGAGCTCCCATCTGGCAGGACAGTCTCCGCCGGCCGTTCAATCCGCCGGCTCTGGCGACGGCCGTTTCCGACACAGCCAACTTGATCGCTTCCCACCTCAGCGAGAGCGTGGCTGAGGCGGAGCGCCACTGAGCCGGCCGTCAGCGGCGGCCGCGAATTCGCGTAACCTCGCTTGTTTTTCCCAGACTCCCACAGGTAAACTGCCCCTTCATCCCATGCGCGATTACCGCCCCGACTTCTTCGACTTCTCTCCCACCGTCTATCTCAATTGCGCCTACCAGGGGCCCTTTCCGCGCGCCACAGCAGCGCGCATCGAACAGGCCGTCCAATTGAAATGTCATCCTGACCGCCTCCACCCGCAGGAATACTTCGACCTCCCCGAGCGTGTTCGGGCTCGATTTGCGAAGCTCGTCGGCGCCGGCCCGCAGGAGATCGCCATCACCAACAGCGCCACGCAGGGCATCGGCATTGTGGCCACGGGGCTGGACCTCAAGGCTGGAGACGAGATCATCATCAGCAGCCGCAATTTTCCTGCAAATATCTTCACCTGGCTGCGCTTGCGGCGGCGCGGGGTGAGGGTGCGCGTCATCCACCCCAAGAGTGACCGCGTGGCACTTGCCGAGGTCGAGGCGGAACTGAGCGCGCACACGCGAGTTGTGGCGCTCGATTGGGTCAGCTACACCGGCGGCGCGCGGGTGGATCTCGCGGCGCTGGCGGACCTCGCGCACGGGCGCGGGGCGTTGCTGGTCGTGGACGGGACGCAGGGGGTGGGCGCCGTACCGCTCGATCTGCACGAGACCCCCGTGGACGCGCTGGCCGTCGCGGCCTACAAGTGGCTGCTCGGACCCTACGGCACGGGTTTTCTTTACCTGCGCCCGGAGGTTCAGGAGCGCCTCGATCTCGCGGTCGTGAACTGGATGACGGTGGAGGGCAGCGAGGATTTTGATGCGTTGCCCATCGAAGAATTCACGCTGCCGCACGCCGCGCGAATCTTCGACGTGCCCGAGACGCCAAATTTCATCAACTTGAACGGCCTGGAAGCGTCGCTGGAGTTCGTCGAGCAGGCGGGCGTGGCAGCGGTGTTCGGCCACTGCTCCGGGCTCCTGGACCGGCTCGCCGCGGGATTGCGCGACCAGGGCTTGCAGCTTTCGGATGCCGCTCAGCCCGAGCATCGCTCGACCATTCTGGCGTTCAAAGCGGATTCTCTCGCCGCCACCGGGGCCGTGCACCGTGCCCTTGCCACGGAGCGTGTGGCGGTGAGCCTGCGGCACGGCTTCATCCGGGTTTCACCGCACCTTTACAATACGGAAGAGGATATCGAACGGCTGCTCTCCGTCGTCCGTCGCGCGTAGTCGGCCGTATTCTGTCGGTATGGGCAACAACCAATAAGCGAGGGCTACGGATCTTCTTGAAGCTATGATTCTCACCAACCAGCGCGTTCTCGTTACCGGTGCAACGGGCTTTGTCGGCGGGCACGTGGCGCGCCGCCTGGTGGAAGAGAAGCGCGCGATGGTGCGAGTCCTGGTGCGGAATCCGAGCAAGGCTGCGGGACTGGCCGCGCTGGGGATCGAGCTCGTCGAGGGCGACCTGACGGACTTTGCCTCCCTGGAGCACGCCGTCCGCGACTGTTCGGTGGTGATCCACTCCGCCGCGCAGGTATCGTCGGTCCCCGAGCGGGGGAAGTTCGAACAATCGAATGTGGCCGGGACGGAAAACCTTTTGCGCGCCGCGGTGGCGGCAGGCGTCGCGCGTTTCGTCCACCTCTCGAGCATCGCTGTCTTCGGCTTCCGCGTTTCCGGAGAGATCACGGACGAGAGCATGCGCAGCCACTCCGGCGATCCCTACTCCGACACCAAGCTCGATTCCGAGGAGGCGGTCTGGCGGTCCATGCGCGAGCATCGCTTGCCTGGCGTCATTCTGCGACCCTCCGCCGTGTATGGTCCCGGGTCGACCCACTGGAGTGTGATCCCGCTCAAGCGAATCAAGAAGGGAAAGATGTTTCTGGTCGCGGGCGGGCGCGGCACGCACAATTACGTTTACATCGACAACCTCGTCGATGCCATCCTGCTCGCGGCAGAGGATGACCGCGCCCTCGGCCAGGCCTTTATCGTGAACGACGGCGTTTCCACGTGGCGTGAATTCTTCGGTGCCTACGCGCGCATGACGGGCCGTGATGGCCTGCCTTCGCTGCCGCTCTGGGCGGCGAAACTCTGGGTCCACTATCGCAATGCTGCGGCAGCGCTGCGGGGCGAGTCCACCCGCGTGCCGTCAAACGCCCTGGGATTTCTGGCCGGGAATGCTGTCTTCCGGCAGTCGCACCTTGAGGCCAAACTCGGCCACCGCTCGCGTGTCAGCCTGGAAGAAGGGCTGCGCCGCACCGAAGCGTGGTTCCGCGAAACGGGACTGCTCCCGAAGCGGTGATGAGTAGGGAGCGGCCTGCCTATGAAAATCCGTCGCTACAAGCCCTCCGATCTCCCGACCCTCTACGAAATCGATCAGGCTTGTTTCCCACCGGGGATCTCCTATTCGAAAAGTGAAATCGCCCGCTTCATTTCGCACCGTGGTTCCCGCACCTGGGTGGCCGAAGACGAAGAAAGGACCGTCGGGTTCTTGATTGCAGGAAGAGCATCGAGGGATGTGGGACACATCGTGACCATTGATGTGCTGGCGGGATGGCGACGCCGGGGCGTCGGGCGCGCGCTGATGGATGCGGTGGAAGCGTGGGCCGTCGAGCAAGGCCTGCGCATGCTTTACCTCGAAACCGCGGAAGACAATCTCGCTGCGCAGCGCTTTTACCGTCGCCGGAACTACGCCAAGATCGATGAGATTACGCGCTATTACAGCGATGGGAAAGCGGCGTGGGTCATGGCCAAGCTGGTTCGCAGCGCAAAGTGAATTGTCAATGGCGAAGGGTGACGAGGGACAATTGAGAACGGATGCCTGCTGGCGGAGGGTCTTCAGCTGCTATAATCCCGCCTCGCTTCGAATCCGCCGGGTGAGGGGTGCATGCCGGTCAAACTGACTTCTTCAGATCGCAAGATCATCGCAATCGCCGCGCTGCTGGCGGCGGCATCGCTCGTCATCGGGGTGAAGTATTTCTGGAAGGCTTTTCCAGAAGCGGCCATCGACTTTCGCGTCAACCGCGACGACTCCGCCCCAATTGCCCTGAAGTTTCTCACTGACCGGGGAATCCATGTGCAGGGCTACCGGCACGTCGCGGTGTTCGACTACGACAACTCCGCCAAAGTGTATCTGGAGCGCACGCAGGGTTTGGAGCGCATGACCCGGCTCACCCGAGGGCCGGTGCGTCTCTGGCGTTGGACGCATCGCTGGTTCGTACCGCAGCAGCAGGAGGAATTTCGCGTCGAGATCACGCCCTCGGGAGAGGTCGTCGGTTTCGATCACGAAATCCCGGAAGCTGCACCGGGCGCCAGCCTGGAGGCTGCGGCGGCGCGCGACATCGCAGAGAAGTATCTTCGAGAGGTCATGAAGCGCGACCTCAAAGACTTGGAGTTCGTCGAGGGAGAGTCGGAGAAGCGCCCCCAACGCACGGACCACGACTTCACCTGGAAGCAGAAGAGCGCGGACCTGGGCGAGGGAAGCTGGCGCGTCGCGGTGGAAGTGGACGGCGACCAGGTTGCCGGTTACCGCGAGTTCGTCAAGATTCCGGAGCCGTGGTCGCGCGATTACCAGAAGCTTCGTTCACGCAATGAATCCGCCCTGCTGGTGGCGGAAGTCTTCTTCGTCCTGTTGACCATAGGAATGCTCGTGATCCTCGTCCTCCGCCTGCGCGACCGGGACGTGCCCGTCAAGCTGGCGCTCGTTCTGGGCCTGACGGGGACGGTGCTCTATTTTCTGGGACAGCTCAACAATTTCCCTATGGCGGAGTTTGGCTACTCGACTACAGATTCCTATTCGAGCTTCTTCGCGGACTATTTGCAGCGCGCGCTGCTCGCCGCCGCCGGCGTGGGCGCCTTCATCTTCTTTCTGACTGCTAGTTCCGAGCCTGAGTACCGCGCTGGCTACCCGGCACTGGCGTCGCTGCGCCGGGCCTTCCGCTGGCAAGGACTGCGCTCGCGGTCGTTCTTTCTGGCCAACGTGGTAGGCATCACGCTGACCTTCTTCTTCTTTGCCTATCAGACGGTCTTCTATCTCGCAGCCAACAAGCTGGGGGCGTGGTCGCCCGCCGACGTGAATTACTCCGACCTGCTCAGTACCAAGATTCCTTGGGTCTGGGTGTTGTTCATCGGGTTTCTCCCCGCCGTTTCGGAAGAGTTTCAGTTTCGCGCGTTCGCGCTGCCTTTTCTCGGCCGGATCCTCCGCAGCAAGCCCGTCGCGCTGGTGCTTGCCGCCTTCATCTGGGGTTTCCTGCATTCTTCCTATCCGAATCAGCCGTTTTTCATTCGCGGCGTGGAGGTGGGAATCGGCGGCATAATCATCGGGCTCGTCATGCTGCGCTTTGGGATCGTGGCCACGCTGATCTGGCACTATTCCGTGGACGCGCTTTACACGGCCTTCTTGCTTTTGCGCTCGTCCAATCACTACCTGATGATTTCTGGCGTCATCACGGCCGGGATCATGCTTGTCCCGCTCGTGGTCTCGCTGGTTGCCTACCTCCGAACCGGAACGTTTTCCGACGAGACGGCACTCACCAACGCTGCCGAAGGCATCTCGCGTGCGCCGAGCAGGGAGGCCGTCGCGGCTGCCGAACCGCCGCTCGCTTACTCACCGCTCACGCGGTCTCGCCTGATTCTTGGCGGTGTAGTGATTGCGATCTGTGGCGCACTGGCGCTCGTGCCCGTGCACCGTTTTGGTGAGAACACCGAAATCGCCGTGGCACGAAAGGACGCCGAGCGTCTGGCCGGAGAATTCCTCCGCCAGCGGCAGATCGATCCAGCCGGCTACCGGAGCGTGGCGTGGCTGCAAGTGAACGTCGATTCCTCGGCGGTGAAATATATCCAGGAGCATCGCACCATCGAAGAGACCGATCGGACCTACCGGCAGGCAACGCGCCCGCTGCTCTGGTGCGTGCGCTTTTTCCGGCCGCTCGAAAAAGAGGAGCACCTGGTGTTCGTGGATACCGCCGAGTCCCGCGTGTTCTCTTACCGCCACGTGCTGGACGAAGACGCGCCGGGAGCATCGCTCCCGCTCGACGAGGCGCGCGCGCGGGCGTCCCAGTTCCTCGCCCAGCAGGGCTATCGCCTGGAGGATTTTGAGCTTGAGGATAAGAGCGATAAAAAGCGCAAAGGCCGCGTGGACTGGACCTTCGAATGGCAAATCAAACCCGAGGGGCCGGGCAAGGCGTTCAACATTGGCGACGCGCACTTCCGCGTGCGGGTTGACCTGGCCGGCGATCAGGTGGTGGGCCTCACGCGCTACTTCAAACTGCCGGAAGAGTGGAAGCGGCAGGAGAGTGCCACGACGCTCGCCAACGTCGCGCTGTATGCCTGCCTGACCTCGTTCGTTGTGGCGCTTACGGCCGGCGGGCTAATCCTCTTCATCCTTCAGGTGCGGCACGGCGCGATTCCGTGGCGGACGGCGGCAAAAGTGGCAGGGGTGATTCTCGCGGGACTTGTCCTTGCGCAACTCAACCAGATCTCCCGCGTCTATCAGGGCTATAACACCTCGGTGTCGATGGGCACATTCTGGATCTCAGCGGGAGCGGGACTGGTGATTGTTCCCCTGACCGCGGCCCTCGCTGCCTGGGTGCTGCTGGCGCTGGCGATGAGCCTCTATCCGGACGCGGCGAGACTGCTGCGAGGTTCGGCGCGCAGGGTTTGGCGGCGCGATGCCGCCCTGGCCATCGCCGTCAGTCTGGCCGCCGCGTTCGGCGTGGGCCGCCTAGCCTCCTTCCTATACGGACACTTCCATGTCCATGCGCCGGTCCGATTCGACCTGGGCCAGGACTTGCTCGATTCTACCCTTCCGGGGGGAGGCTTCCTGATTCGTGGTCTCATCTACGGCCTGGTGATTCCTGCCGCGGCCGCCGTGGTGATTTACCTCGCCCAGGCAGGGTTGAAGCGCCGGGCCTGGTGGATGTGGTTGGCAGGGCTTTTGCTCCTCGTCAGCGCTGGTCCTCCAAGTGCTCATTCGCTGCCGGAGTTCTTCGTGGGCTGGGTCGGCGGCCTTCTCCTGCTCCTTGCCGCCGCTGGCGTTGTGGCTGGCTTCTGCCGCGACAACGTCACGGCTTACGTGGGCGCAGCTTATTGCCTCACCGTGGGAGGCCCATTGGTTTCGATGCTCCGCCAGCCCGCGGCCTTCTTCATGTGGAATGGCGCGCTCCTGGGCCTGCTAACGCTGGCGCTGCTTGCCTGGCTGCTGTGGGGTTCCGGCGAACGCCCCGGGCAGGCCGAGCCACCGCCCGCGCCCCCCGCCTGATCCCGGCGGTCAGAACGTGGCCACGGCTTCGATCAAACGGCTCTCGCCGCCACGCCACAGAGCGTACTGGAAGCGGCTACTCTTGTTCATCTGCGCCGCGCCCACGCGCCCCCGGGGGTCGATGGCGATCACGCAGATGAATTCCTCCTTGTTCTTGGGGTCCGTCCTGGCAATGTGATTCATCAACTCGATGCAGGCGTCCTGCGGCGACGCGCCGCGCGCCATGGTATGCACGATCGAAACGCTCGTGCAGTAGTTGGTCATCACATCGCCGTTGCCGGTGGCGGAAGCAGCGCCGATATTGTCGTCGGCATAGACTCCGCAGCCGACAAGGGGCGAATCGCCCACGCGGCCGGGAATCTTCCAAGCCAAGCCGGAAGTCGAGCAGCCCGACGCGACGTGGCCCTTGCCGTCCGTGGCCACAAAACCGATGGTGTCGTGATTGCCGGGCGGTTTCAGCCAGTAGGATTCTCTCTTCGGGTTGGCCTTCCACTCCTGCCATTTTCTGAGGCTTTCGGGCGTCAACAATTGCTCAGTGCGAAATCCGATCTGCAAAGCGAAGCGCAGAGCGCCTTCGCCAGCGAGCGTGGTATGTATCGTCCTTTCCAGAACCTGCCGCGCGACGGAGATGGGATTGCGGATACTACGCAGGCTGCAGACAGCGCCCGCGCGGTGGCGTGCGCCGTCCATGATCGCGGCATCGAGCTCGACCTCACCTTCGGCGTTGGGCAGACCGCCGTAGCCGACGCTCATCACCTTGGGATCGTCCTCGGGAACGTTGATACCTTTTTCGACTGCGTCGAGCAGGCTGCCCCCGCCGTGAAAAACTTCCGCGGCGCGTTCGTTGGCGGGCTTACCGTGCGCCCAGGTGGAGAGAAACACTGGCCCCGAGTCGCTCGCCGGTTGACCGGACGTGTCTGTTGCCGCCAGTGCCGCCGCCCCCGCAAATGTTTTCACGAACATCCTGCGATCAATCTTTTGCATCCCGCCTCCTTGGAGTGCGGCGCCTCGCGCCGCCCTGTCGTTCTTTGTTGTTTTTCACTTTTGCTTCTTGCGCTTTGCCTTTCGCTTTCCCCCATCCCCCTCCGCCCGGCGTCTCGATTCGCAGGCGGCTCCCGGCAGGAGCTTCGAAAGCACATTTGGATGGCAATTCGCGCCTTCCCCCGGCGACGATGAGATAATTCCTGCCCGGCTTGCCGTTACCGCCGCCTGACAGTCCGTAGGGAGGAATGCGCCGCCGGTCGGAAAGGATGCTGCCTCGCACGTTAGCCAGGAATTGGATCTCGCGTACGATTCCGTCGCCGCCACGAAAAAGTCCTGAACCGCCTGACCCACGTCGCAGCGAATACTGCCGTACATGCACCGGGTATGCCGATTCCAGCGCCTCGACGGGCGTATTGAGCGAGTTCGTCATGTGCGTGTGCACGCCGCTCAGGCCGTCGGCGCTGGGCCGGGCGCCCATGCCGCCGGCAATCGTTTCGTAATAGGCGAAAGGCTCGCCTGTGCGCGGATCGCGCCCACCGAAGGAGAGGTTGTTCATCGTGCCGGAGCTTGCCGCCGGGATACGTTGGGGAAGGGCGCGTGCCAGCGCCTTCAAGAGCACATCGGTGATGCGCTGCGAGGTCTCGACATTTCCCGCGGCGACAGCCGCGGGCGGCCGCGCGCTGACCACGCTCCCTTCCGGGGCGCGAACTTCGATGGGGTCCATCAGGCCTGCGCACGCCGGCACGTCTTCAACGAGCAGGCAGCGGAAAACATAGAACACCGCCGAGTACGTGATGGCGAAGACAGCGTTGACGCTGCCGCGGCAGGCGGGCGAGGAGCCGGCAAAATCCACTACGGCGCGGCCGCCTTTAATCCCGACCTTTACGCGCAGGCGGATCGGACTTGTTGTGAAGCCATCGTCATCAAGAAAGTCCTCGGCGCGATAAATTCCGTCAGGAATTCCGCGCAGCGCCGCACCCATCAGACGGGCGGAGTATCGCTGCAAGGCCTCGAGATAATGGGTCGTTTTGCCCGCACCGTATTTTTGGAGCAACTCCTGCAGGCGGCGCTCGCCCAGCTTGCAGGCGGCCACCTGGGCCGTCAAATCGCCCTCGCGCTCGCGCGGCGTGCGGACGTTGGCGAGCAGCATCCGCAGCACGTCGGGCTGAATCTTCCCGCCGCGCGCAAGCGCCACAGGCGGGATGCGCAGGCCCTCCTGGTAGATTTCCTCGCTCAATCCCATCGACGCCGGCTGCGCGCCACCGATATCCGCGTGGTGGGCGCGATTCGCCACGTAGAATGCGGGTTTCCTGATATCGCGACCGCGCCTCATGGCAGGAGCGCCCTTGGCAAATACTGGCATCACCAGTGTGATGTCCGGCAGGTGCGTCCCGCCCGCATAGGGGTCGTTGAGCATGGCGATGTCGCCGGGCCCGAGCGCGCATGTCTCGATGGCCGCGGCCACTGACAACGGCATCGAGCCGAGATGGACAGGCATGTGGTCGCCCATCGCCACCGCCCGCCCTCGGCCGTCGAACACCGCGCAGGAATAGTCGCGCCGCTCCTTGATGTTGGGCGAGAAGGCGGAGCGGCGGAGCGCCGCCCCCATCTCCTCCGCCACCGAGTGGAAGAGGTTCTTGAAGATTTCGAGTTCGGCAGGATCAATGGTCATCGCGCTCAGTCATCAGCTCTCATCGAGGAGCTTGAACTAATGTAAACGTCCTAAGAAATGTTACATAGACGACGAATTCGATTTGTTGACCAGCGGCGAGTGGTTTCTCGAATGGCCCGCCAAGTGTGATCGAGGTCCGTGAACCAATGGTTGTTGGTCCT
>Ga0315282_10003993_pt1 | contig 26041 bp, 19 predicted proteins | sample YL17G07_20_MG_FD_203693 | JGI IMG/M metagenome (GOLD analysis project Ga0315282, IMG submission 203693) | Sediment microbial communities from Yellowstone Lake, YNP, Wyoming, USA - YL17G07_20 | ecosystem: Environmental > Aquatic > Freshwater > Lake > Sediment | place: USA: Wyoming | collected... | reverse complement strand
GCCCGCTCGGGAATGCGGCAGGGCTCGTCCAGGTTGCACGTCTCGCAGCGGTCGCAGGGGCCCGAGCCCATCGTCCAGGCGCGGTAGAAACCGTCGAGGAACAGCTCGCGCTCGAGGTCGGTGGCGGCGTCGTTCAGTCGCAGGCCGCGATCGTCTGACTCGTCCTCGCCGTGGAACGGACCGACGCGCAACAGGATCGCTCGCTCGTACTCGCCGAGCAGGCGGCGCGTCTGCTCGGGGGTGGGTGACAACGGCGGGCAGCAGCGGTAGGCGCCCGGCCCGTCACAGCCGAAGAGGCACTTCATGCGCACCCAGTCCGCGGTGACGACCCGCGACGGGTCGATCGGCTGCGCCTCGTCGGCGCCGAGCTCCACGGCCCGCGCGCACCACTGCTCGAGTCCGGCATCCGCCATGAGGATCACTCCCTCTGAGACGGTCGGGCCCGGCCGCCCTCTGCGGCCGGCCGCGACCGTCTCATCCTATTCCGCTTCGCGCCGCGCCGCCGCGCGGTGTGCGTGCCAATCGAACACCAGTCTCACCGCCGCGACCCAGGCGATCACCACCGCCCACCCGGCGACGACGTCTGACGGGAAGTGGACTCCGAGGTAGACGCGGGACACGCCCACCGCCAAGGTATAGACGAGCGCGACCACGGTGACCGGCCAGCGGCGGCGGGTCGGCCAGGCGAGGACGATCACCGCCGCGGCGAGGCCCGCCGAGCTCATGGTGTGGCCCGAGGGGAACGAGTACGAGCCGACGCCGGTGAGACGCAGGAGCGCCTCGGGCCGCGGTCGGTCGAACACGTTCTTGAGCAGCGGGGACAGGGCCATCGCGCCACCGGCCGCCAGGGCGGCGAACAGTGCGTCGCGACGGCGGTGGGCGACGATGAGACCGCCGACGAGCAGCGCCAGCGCGGCGATGACGACGGGAGCGCTGCCCAGGAGGCTGATCCCCTTCATGAGCGCGGTCATCCAGGCGGTCCGGTGATTTCTCATGAAGTCGAGGATCGCCTTGTCCCAATCGATGGTCTCTTTCTCCCAGACGTCCTCGGCCAGGAGCGCGAAGACGGTGAGAGGAAGGGCGACGCCGAGGACGAGGGTTTGCAGCCAGGCGAAACTCGTCCGCCGCGGACCGCCGGCCAGGGCCAGCAACGCTCGCAGGGACTCCGGCGGTCCCGGCCAGTGCTCCTCGACGAGGGCCGGACCGGCGGTGCCGAGCGCGTAGCGCAGCACGAGACCGACGATGAGCGCATCGTCGAGCGCCCCGATGACGGGGATGAAGTCGGGCACCAGGTCGAAGGGCAGGGCGAGGTAGCCGACGCCGAGCCAGAGCGCCACCTTGGCGCGTCGCGGTACACGTGAGTCGCCGAGCAGGCGCTTGAACAGGACGATGAGGTCGGGGAGGAGGCGGGGGGGGGGCCCCCCCCCGGGGCCCCCCCCCCCCCGCCCCGCTCGTCAAGACCGGCCTCATGCTCGGCCTCGGCGAGACGGACGACGAGGTCGACGCCGTCCTCGACGACTGCGTCGCGGCCGGCGTTGACCTCGTCACCATCGGCCAGTACCTGCAGCCGGCGCCGGACTGCCTGCCGGTCGCGCGCTACGTCCCGCCGGAGGGGTTCGCCGCTCTCGAGGGGCGCGGCGAACGGCGCGCTCTGCGCGTCGTCGCCGCGCCCCTCGTCCGCTCGTCGTACCGCGCCGGGGAGCTCCTGACGGCGCGCGGCGATAGGATCGGCGCGTGACGCCTCTTCCTACGCCGCGCGCCGTCCTCTTCGACCTCGACTTCACGCTGCTCGAGCCCGGCGACCTCTTCTTCGCCGAGGGCTACCGGCGCACGGGTGAGAAGTTCGGCCTCGACCTCGACGTCGCCCGCTGGCCGGAAGCCGAGGGCGCCGCCTACCGCGCCGTCGAGGAGCGCCGCCGGCAGTTCGGCAACGCTCACGACGACGGCACCTACGACGCCATCGCCCTGGCCGTCATCACGGCCCTGGGTGGCGGCGACCGCGAGAAGGTCCAGGTCTGCGCCGAGGCCGTGATCGCCGAGTGGGCGCGCTGCGAGAACTTCACGCTCTACGCCGATGTGGTCCCCTGCCTGGCGCGCCTGCGGGCCGCGGGTATCCGCATGGCTCTCGTGAGCAACACGAACCGTGACCTGGCCAAGGTGCTCGACCACTTCGCGCTGCGTGAGTACGTCACGATCGCCGTCGCCAGCTGCGAGATCGGCCTGTCCAAGCCGGCCCCCGAGATCTTCGCCGCCGCCCTCGACGGGCTCGGCGTCCCTGCCTCCAGGGCGGCAATGGTCGGCGACAGCCTCAGCGACGACGTGCGCGGCGCCCTCGAGTGCGGCTTCGCGGCCGCCGTGCTGCTCGACCGCAGCGGCCGCCCTTCGCGCCACGACCCGACGATCCGCTCGCTGGTCGAGCTGCCGGCGCTGCTGGGGCTGTAGCAGCCGTTTCCGCCCGGCGGCGCGTGTAGACTGTGAGCCGTCGCAGTCCGCCACACGGCGCGGACGCAGGGGGCAACGTGGGTGCACCGTCACAGGTCCTCGATCTCATCGAGTGCTTCGACCGCAATCGCACCGCGTACCTCAATCCTTCCTACAACGAGACCCAGGTCCGCCGCGAGTTCATCGACCCGTTCTTCGTGGCGCTGGGTTGGGACGTCGACAACTCGGCCGGCAACGCGCCCCAGTACCGCGAGGTCGTACACGAGGACGCCATCAAGGTCGGCATCGAGACGCGGGCGCCCGACTATTCGTTCCGCATCGGGCCGCAGCGCAAGTTCTTCGTCGAGGCCAAGAAACCGGCCGTCAATCTCAAGGACGACCCGGCGCCCGCCTACCAACTGCGCCGCTACGCCTGGTCGGCCAAGCTGCCGCTGAGCATCGTCACCGACTTCCAGGAGTTCGCCGTCTACGACTGCCGCGTCAAACCGGCCCACACCGACAAGGCTTCGGTGGCGCGCATCCTGTACGTGCCCTGCGAGCACTACGACGAGCGCTGGGAGGAGATCGCCGGCATCTTCTCCCGCGAGGCGGTCCTCAAGGGCCCCTTCGACCAGTACGCCGAGTCGACCAAGGCCAAGCGCGGCACGGCCGAGGTCGACACCTCCTTCCTCAAGGAGATCGAGGGCTGGCGCGACGCTCTGGCGCGCAACATCGCCCTGCGCAACCCGTCGCTGACGCAGCGCGAGCTCAACTACGCGGTCCAGGCGACCATCGATCGGATCATCTTCCTGCGCATCTGCGAAGACCGCGGTATCGAGCCCTACGGCGTGCTGCAGGGGCTGTTCAACGGGCAGAACACCTACCCTCGTCTGAAGGAGCTCCTCTACCAGGCCGACGCGCGCTACGACTCGGGGCTGTTCCACTTCTCAGACGAGAAGGGCCGCCCCGGCGTGGCCGACCGGCTGACGCTCGATCTGACGATCGACGACAAGGTGCTCAAGGACATCCTCAAACGCCTCTACTACCCCGAGAGCCCGTTCGAGTTCAGCGTGCTGCCGGCCGACATCCTGGGGCAGGTCTACGAGCAGTTCCTGGGCAAGGTGATCCGCCTCACGGCGGGACACCAGGCCAAGGTCGAGGACAAGCCCGAGGTCAAGAAGGCCGGCGGCGTCTACTACACGCCGACCTACATCGTCGACTACATCGTCAAGAACACGGTCGGCCGCCTGCTCGAAGGGCTGACGCCCAAGCAGGCGGCCGACCTGCGCATCCTCGACCCCGCCTGCGGCTCGGGCTCCTTCCTCATCGGTGCCTACCAGTACCTGCTGGACTGGTATCGCGACCGCTACGTCGAGGACGGCCCAGTCAAGCACGCCAAGAAGAAGGTCATCTACGAGGGACCGGGCGGCGAATGGTGCCTGACGACCGCCGAGCGCAAACGCATCCTGCTCAGCAACATCTACGGCGTCGACATCGACGCCCAGGCGGTCGAGACAACGAAGCTGAGCCTGCTGCTCAAGGTCCTGGAGGGAGAGACCTCAGAGACCTTGAGCTCCCAGCTCAGCTTCCTCCACGAGCGCGCCCTGCCCGACCTGAGCGCCAACATCAAGTGCGGCAACTCGCTTGTCGAGCCAGACGACGTTTCTCCGCAGATGAACCTTCTTGACGTCGAGGAGTCGATACGCATCAACGCGTTCAACTGGCATGACGAGTTCGCTGGCGTCATGGCGAACGGTGGATTCGACTGTGTCATCGGCAACCCACCGTACCTGGGGATCCAGAACACTTTGGAAGAGGACCGCCTCCTATGGAGTAGGAGGTATCGGACTCTGAAGCGCCGCTTTGACGTCTATGGCCTGTTCATCGAGCGGTCGCTTTCCCTGCTCGATGGCGACGGCCTCTTCGGCATGATTGTCCCGTCCACCATGCTCAACAACCTAACGTTCTCGGCCCTGCGGGAAGTGCTTCTGGAGGAGGCGTGGGTTCGGTCCATTGTGAATCTGGGTGGGCGCGTCTTCGCCGGGGTCAACAACGACACGATGATTCTGCTCTTCTCGAAGGGTGCCAAGCGAGATGGCGAGACCTCGATCTACGATGTTCGCGAGTACGGGCGCGGGCTTGCGTCCGCCGAGCTGACCGGGGTCCAGAACCTGGCTACTATCGCCATCTCTCCGGGGTTCGAGTTCCAGCTCCGCGTATCGCACGATGTCGGTTCCCTCCTTCAGACGATGAGAGAAGGGAGCGTCCGACTAGGCGACCTTTGCAGGTGTTTCCAGGGCTTCGTCACGGGCGGGAACGCAGCCTACATTGTCGACTACGCCACAATTGAGCGAGAGTCGTTGGAGACCCAATGCTGCAGACCCACTGTCTTCGGTGACGGGATCTCCCGCTACGCGCCGCCCCGATCTGAGAGCTTCGTCATGTACCTGACGAAGGACAGCGACCTGTCGCAGCTGCCGAACATCGCCCGAAGACTCGAGCCGTTCCGGGCACAGCTCGCGAAGAAACGAGAAGTGCAGATGGGCCGCCAGCCATGGTACGTGCTGCACTGGCCTCGCGTTCAGGCGAACTTCGAACGTCCCGAGAAGATACTGGTTCAGGACATCCGCAACCTGGCTCTCCGCAGACGTATCGTGGCGACGCTCGACACGAATCGCCTCTACGCTGACGCCACCGTGAACATCCTGTATCCCACTCAGAGCGACTACAGCCTGCTCTACATCTTGGGGGTACTGAACTCGACGCTGGTGAACTTCATCTTCGGCAGGCAGCACATCGACATACACGCAAAGGGCGTCTATCTTGTCGAGCTTCCACTGCCGGCCGTCGACTTCGGTGACGAGACGTCCACGCGACGCCATGACTCCATGATTGGGCTCGTTTCGCGCATGCTCGACCGGACTGCACGGCTTGTTGCTGCCAAGACCGACCACGAGACCACTGCACTTCGACGGGAAACCGATAGCCTGGATCGCCAAATCGACCGCCTCGTTTACGACCTCTACGGCCTCACCGACGACGAGATCGCCCTCGTCGAGGAGAGCACGCCGACGTGACCACCATCGAGAAGATCCTCGAGGCGGTTGGCATCGGAGAGACCAGAGACTGGGAGTTCAAGTCCGGCAAGGGCGGACTTCCCGGCAGCCTCTGGGAGACCTACAGCGCGATGGCGAACGCCGAGGGCGGGTGGATCGTCCTCGGCGTCAAGGAAACGCCAGAGGGCGCCCGGCTCGACGGTCTGTCGTCATCCTCGCTCGGGACGCTCCAGAAGAATCTGTGGGACTGCCTCGGCAATCGCCAGAAGGTCAGCATCAACCTGCTGAGCTCGACCGATGTGGACAGCGTCACTGTGGAGCGATCGCGCCTCCTGGTGATTCGGGTGCCTCGCGCGACGCGCACGCAGCGCCCCGTCTACCTCGGCGGCAATCCCTTCGGCAACACCTACCGTCGTCGACACGAAGGCGACTATCGGTGCACCGATCAAGAAGTGCGGCGGATGCTCTCTGACGCCGATCCGACGCCGGCCGACCAGCGCATCCTGTCCGGATTCACACTCGACGAGTTCGACCCGAACAGCCTCGCCCAGTATCGGCAGCGTTTTCGGGTCGCCAAGGGGGACCATCCTTGGCTGACTCGGGACGATCATGATCTGCTCGAACTGCTCGGTGGATGGCGCCATGACCGAGCTACCGGACAGGAGGGGCCGACCCTGGCCGGCCTGCTGATGTTCGGAAAGGATCAGGCGATCCGCGATCCCGAGGCGGCCCCCGAGTATTTCGTCGACTACCGCGAGGAACTCGATCCGGCAACCAGATGGACGGATCGTCTCTATCCCGACGGCACGTGGGAGGCCAACCTCTTCCAGTTCTACACTCGGGTGTGGCCGCGCCTGGCAGCAGGTTTGCCCACCCCCTTCCAGCTCGAGGGCGGCGTACGGCGAGATGAGACGCCGGCTCACGAAGCGCTGCGCGAGGCGTTCGTGAACGCGCTGGTTCACGGAGACTACGCAGCTCCGGGAGGACTCGTGATTGTCCGGCGGCCTCACGAGATCACGATCGAGAACGCTGGCCTGCTCCTCGTTTCGCTGGAGCAGTACCACAGGGGCGGCGTGAGCGAGTGCCGCAACAAGTCCCTACAGATGATGATGATGATGATCGGTGGTGGCGAGCGGGCCGGGTCCGGGGCAGACAAGATACGGTCGGGCTGGAAGTCGCAGCACTGGCGTCCTCCGATGATCGTGACGCGCAACGAGCCGGATCGCGTTGCGCTGTCGTTGCCCATGGTCAGCTTGATCCCGGAGGACACGCTGGAACGACTTCGCCAGCGGTTCGGAGACGCTGTTGATGCGCTGGCTCCCACCGAGCTTCAGGCGTTGGCGACCGCCGAGATTGAGGGAGCCGTGTCGAACGCGCGCCTTCAGGAGCTGACGAACGATCACCCCGTGGACATCACTCACACGCTCCAGCGCCTCTGTGAGCGCCAACTGCTGGCTTCAGACAACCGTCGCCGCTGGACGACCTACCAGCTTCCCACCGTGGCGCGAGCGCCATCGCTGTTCGACGGAGGCGACTCCTCACATTTGGCCGCTGACTCCTCACATTTGGCCGCTGGCTCCTCACATTTGGCGCCCAACTCCTCACGCATAGGATCGTTGCCGGCCGAAGAGGAAGAGGCACTCGCTGTGTTGGCGTATCCCGTCGCGTGTGTTGGCAAGGCGCCCAGTGAGACGGTTCGCAGCGTCGTTCTCGACCTCTGCAAGGATCGGTACTTGACAGCCGAGCAGCTCGCCAAGCTGTTGAGAAGAAATGCGGCTCACCTGCGCAGCCGCTACTTGACGCCACTGGTCGCTGACGGACTACTGAGGCTGCGCTACCCGGAAGTCACGAATCGGCCGGATCAGGCCTACACCGCAACCCAGACCGACGACGAGATCGCCCTCGCTACGGGAAGCACTCCCTCACCCTGAGAGGAGCCCATGGACTTGTTCAAGATCAGCGCCCACAAGCTGCAGCCGCTAGAGCGCACGGAGTTCAAGCTCGAGCGTGAGATTCAACGGCTGCTCGAGGCCAACCTCGAGGACGTGTTCGGCATCCGCTTCCTGGCCTCTGAGTTCTTCACTGGCGACAAGCACCCCGGGCGCGTCGACAGCCTGGGGCTCGACGAGAACGGCACGCCCGTCATCATCGAGTACAAGCTCTCGGGCAACCAGGCGGTGATCAACCAGGCGCTGTACTACCTGGACTGGCTCGTGGACCACCGCGGTGACTTCGAGTTGCTCGTGCAGAAGAAGCTCGGCTCTGGTGTGCCCATCGACTGGACGGCACCGCGCGTGCTCTGCGTGGCCGAGGACTTCAGTCACTACGACACCTATGCGGTCAAGACCATCGGCGCCAACATCGAGCTCTGGAAGTATCGCGTGTTCGCGGACGGCTTTCTCGCCATCGAGATTGTCGGCAGCGGGTCGTCGGGGCGGGGCAAAGGACCTGGCAAGAAGGGCGCGGGTGGCGCTGGTTCCGGCGGCGCGCCGACGACCGAGACGTTCACCACCGATTTCCACCTAGGCAAGGCCAAGGGCGACGCGAAAGCCATCGCCGAGGAGCTGTTCCAGTACCTTGGCGAGCTCGGCGACGATGTGGTCGTCAGTCCGGTCAAGAACTACATCGCCTGTCGCACGACGCACAACTTCTGCTGCCTCGAGGTGCACGCCAAGCACGTGTTCCTGTATCTGACGCTCGATCCGGCGGCTGGCGTGGGCTGCGACTTCTGCCGCGACGTGCGCAAGATCGGGCACTACGGGACCGGCGACCTGGAGGTGCGCGTGGAACGCGCCGACCAGGTCGCCAAGGCCAAGGAACTGGCGCGGCTGGCGTACGAGAAGGCGGGGATGTAGGCGGCACGGATGCGCCCCGCGACTCTGTGTCGGGATGGCGCATCCGTGCGGGTCACGAGTGCTGCGTGGCTACGATAGCTTCCTGAACTCCGTACCGTCGCATCTCGGGCAAGGCGGCAGAGTGTCTGTGTCGTCGTCAAGACGAACGGTCTGTCCGTCCTTCACACACGCATACAGTCCCTTGCCCGGCTTCTCTCCCGTGGTTGGCATCGTGCTCACCTCCCTTCTCTTCTGCGGCGGGTATCGGCCAAACCACGGTACTGGTTGTTGAGGACGGATGAGGGTGGCCGGGCTCAGACGCCACGAGGGACGTAAACCCCGAGCATCTGTCGAGTCGTTTCCTGAGTGTCGGCGTCGACGTACGCGGCCGCTGCGACATTGTCATCTTGCAAGTTTTTCTTGCGCGGGGGTACACTAGCCGTGGCGGCATGGGAGGGCACACATGACGGTTGACGCTCAGGTAATAGGATCTCGGATCAAGGCGGCGCGCGAAGCTCTGGGCATGAAGCAAGAGGAGCTTGCGCGGATTCTTGGCCTCGGCTCGCGGCAGATCGTCTCCGGCCTCGAGCGCGGAACGCGAGAGGTGAAAGCCGCTGAGGCTGTCGCAATCGCTCGTGCGCTCAAGGTCGATCTCGTTACCCTGCTTGGCGAGGCGCTCGACACACCGGTCGTGCAGTGGCGTGCCAGACCTGCCGATGGGGCAGAGCCGACCGAGTCTGAGTTCCTTCGCTGGTGCGAGCGCGACCGGCGTATTCTGACCCTACTCGAGCAGAGGCCCTCCGCCGATCGACTCCCAAGACACGACTTCGACTTGGCGTGCTCGACCTATGTCGACGCCGACCGATTGGCTCGCGAAGTCGCAGCCTCGCTCGACCTTGGTGCTCGGCCGGCCCGCGTGCTGGCCGCGGCGATCTCGTCGCGATTCGACATCACCGTCTGGTACCTCGACGTGCCAGCCGGGTGCGCAGCGTGCACCCGCGGGTCCCATGGCGCAGCCATCCTGGTGCCGCGCGGCGACGCGCCGTGGCGTCGTACGTTCGATATCGCCCACGAGCTGTTCCACCTGCTGACGTGGCGTGACGTGTCGTCTGCGCCTCCGGGCGAACACTCGCAGCCGGCCGACGAGCACGTGGAGAAGCTTGCCAACGCGTTCGCTGCGAGCCTGCTCCTTCCGGGTGAGACCGTCCTCGACGAACTTGAGGAACGCAGCGTCGCTCGGCGCGTCAAGCTGGTCGAGCTGGTTGCTATGGCCCGCGACTTCGGCGTGTCGCTCGAGACGCTGGTCTGGCGACTCCACAACCTTGGCTGCTGGCCAGATCAGTCCGCGGTTCGCGAGCTGCTCGACAGCCCGCGGTTGCGAGGAATCGACAAGGCGTCACAGCAGGGACAGTGGTCTGAGCCCGCCAGGCTGCCCGAACGGTTCGTCCAAAGTGCATACGCGGCGATTCTTCGCGGCCGCCTCTCTCGCAGTCAGCTCGCCACCTACTTCGGCTGCGGCCTCTCCGAGCTGCCTGCGCAGCTTGCGGAGTTCGGCATCGACGAGTCGCTGACCGAGCTCGTTTCGCAAGATGTGTCAGTCGGGCTGCAGCCTGGTGACCTCGACGCCCCGGTCACCCCCTGTGCCCAGAAGTAGACCTCGATGTCTGATCCTCGATGCCGGCCCGATCATCGGCCTGCACGACCTCGGCATCTGGGCCGTCTTCTGTGAGCGCTTCGGCGTTGTTGTGCCACGAATCGTTCTCGACGACGAGGCGCTCTTCCACAGCCGCGACGAGATGACGGGATTCAGCGAGAAGATCGCCTTGGCTGATGACGTCGCGGAGGGGCGCATCGTCGTTGGCTCGGCGAGCTTGAACGAACTCGCTGTCGTTGCGGCCACCTTCAGCGCCGCCCTGGAGTTGCACGACGGAGAACTCGAGGCACTCGCTTTGCTCACGTTGCACGAGGAGTTCGATGAGCACGTCTTCTGCACTGCCGACGGTGCCGCCATCCAAGGGGCGTGTCTGCTCGGCGTCGCTGAACGATGCGAACCCCTTGAGGAGCTGCTGGCGGCCGTGGGGCTCGTCAAGTCCCTGACATGGCGCTACACGCGGGAATTCATGGCCAAGAACAAGCGCGAAGGCGGCGAACGGCGAATCACCGGCTTCGGGACGACGGGATGATCGGCTCGGTTGAAGCGTCGGGCCGCGCGGCGACGTGAGCGCGTCACGCATCGAGTGGACTGGGGTCACCTGGAACCCGGTGACCGGCTGCACCAAGGTCAGCGAGGGTTGCCGCCACTGCTACGCGGAGCGCATGGCTAGGCGACTGCAGGCGATGGGGCAACCGAACTACGTTGACGGCTTCGCAGTTCGTACCCACGAGCACATGCTCGAGCTGCCGATGACCTGGAAGAAGCCGCGCACCGTGTTCGTGAACTCCATGGGCGACCTCTTTCACGAGCGGGTGCCGCTTGACTTCATCCAGCGGGTCTTCCACGCGATGGCGGCTGCGCCGTGGCACCAGTTCCAGCTCCTCACGAAACGCTCCGCCCGGCTGGCCGATCTGGCTACCTTCTTGGACTGGCCGGACAACGTGTGGATGGGGGTGTCGGTAGAGTCGCGCGACTGGTTGCGTCGCGTGGACGACCTGCGTGACGTTGGCGCAGCGATTCGGTTCTTATCACTCGAGCCACTGCTCGGTCCTCTTCCCGCTCTTGATCTTGCCGGCATCGATTGGGTGATTGTCGGCGGCGAATCGGGGCCAGGTGCGCGCCCGCCGGCGGTGGAGTGGGTGAGAGACATCCGCAATCAGTGCATGAGTGCAGGCATTCCGTTCTTCTTCAAGCAGTGGGGAGGCGCACGCAGGCGCGAGACCGGTCGTGAGCTCGACGGCGAGGTGTGGGCGCAGATGCCGGTGATTGACCGTCGAACTGAAGAACGCGGGGAAGTGGGCCTACGTTCGCCAGGAGCGCAGGCGCCGTCGGCATTCGCCTGACGGCAACCTGCTCCCGTCGTCCAGCATCGACTGAAGCGCGCCGGCAGCGCGAGACGGAGCGACGATCGCGAGCTCGACGAGCTGGTCGAGTACCCAGAGCACTCCATGGATCGGCACCGACTCTGCTATGGCTGCATCGCGGAGCGGACCGTCGCCTGTGAGCAAGGTGGCACCTCGAGCCTTCGCGAGTGCCAGGGCTGCCAGATCGTTGGACGACGGCCTCCGATACGTTGTGACAAGAGCCGCGGTACATAGCTCCTCATCGTCGCTCAGCGAATCGACAAGAATCCCCGCATCTTGTGCCGCCAAGATGTCGTCGGCGCGGAACTCCGTGACGGCCACCACTTGAGGGATCACAAACACGATGTCGAGACGAGAGACCGCGACCCAGAGGCCGGCCGCCTGCACGTCGCTGGCAACGCAGGTGTCAAGCACACACAGGTGCGGCGTCGTCATGCCAGCTCTCAAGGCGCCAGTGCCTGAACTCACGCAGCGTCATGCCCAGTAGCTCGGCTGCGCGCGCGTCGCCGATCACGCCCTCGCTGACCGCCCGGAGAACGAGCAGCTCGAGGCGCGAGGGAGCTTCGAACGACACGGGCGTGCCGGGCTCTTCTGCACGCCAGCCGAACCTGCCGAACTGCTTGTAGAGCGAGACAGCAGTCGACGGATCGATGATGCCAAGGTCGGCAGCGCGGTGTACCCAGGCGTTCATGCTCATGCCGTACTCGTGCTTCAGTTCGTAGAGCTCACGCGGGTCGAGCGTGTTGCGATGTTCGCCGAGCTCTCTGCGAGCCGTCTGAGCAGGCACGAGGAATGCGCCGGCGAAGCGCTGTGAAGCCTTCTCTGCGCTCAGGTCCGCCGAAGTGGCGAGGACGATGTGTCCGAGTTCGTGGCAGATACTGAAACGCTCGCGATCTCCCGGAACATCGCGACGCACGGCGATGGCCGGAGAAGCGCCGTCGATCAAGAAGGTGAGCGCGTCGAGGCCTATCTCGACGTCAACAAGACCGACCTTGATGCCTCGATCCTCTAGCATGCCGACAACGCTGGGAATCGGGTCGTCGCCGAGATCCCAGGTTTGGCGAAACTTCTGAGCCGCCTTCTCGACGTCGTCCATGGTCTTGATGTTCCGCATGGCGCCGCCGTACGGAAAAGGGATGGACACGTCGAGCAGAGACTCGACGTCGACGTATCGGTCGAGCCACTCTCGGACCTTCTCTTCCATGACACCGCGACTTCGTGCGGACATGGACGACTTGCTTCGGTAGCATGGCGAGCTGAGTTGGAAGGCGATCGGGCGCAGGAAGTAGTCGACGCGCATGCCGGTGGCGTCGGCGATGCGCACCAGCATGGCTGAGCCGGGCGTCATCTCGCCCCGCTCGTACTTGCTAATGGACATCTTGCTGACACTGGCTCTGTCTCCCAGTGCCTGCTGGCTGAGCCCCGCGGCTCGGCGCGCCATTCGGATACGTTCACCAATCATGGAGTCCCCCTCTCGGCTGTTTACATTCTCCCACATGCGGGTACGTTTGTAAACAATTGTCGACTATGAAAGGGGGTGAGAGAGATGGCGAAATCCGCACGCCTGAGGCCGGGACAGCCGGCACCGAGAACCGCGGTCTACCAGGCGACCCGGGGGACCCGGCGAGTCGTTGTGAACCGGGGGGAAAGGCTTCCGCCCACCGCGAGCAAGGGAACAGGGTGGAAAGAGCAGCGGCGTTTGCCGTAAGGGGCATGCACTTGGGGGCGGCCTATCGGCCGCCCCTCACTTCTTCGGGACCAGGCAGTACAGCTTGTGCACGCCGCACAGGTAGATCTGCTTGCGGTCGGCGGTCACCGGCGTGTAGGCGCCGTCGGGCCAGTCCCAGAGCTTGCGGCCGCTGCGTGCGTCGAGCGCCCACGTGTGGTGGCGCTTGATGGTCGCGAAATAGACGACGCCGTTCAGCACCGTCGCGGAGCCCGAGATCTTGGCGCCGGCGTTGAAGCGCCAGGCGACGCGGCCGCTGGCGGCGTTGAAGGCGTAGAAGTACGTGTCGTAGCAGCCCAGGAGGACGAGGCCCCTCCAGACGGCGGCCGACGAGTACACCCAGGCGCCGACCGTCGCCTTCCAGCGGGTGCCGCCGTTGGACAAGTCGAAGGCGAAGACGTGACGCCCGGTGCTGCCGATGTAGACGGTGTTGTAGGCCAGCGCGGCGGTCGCGTAGAAGGGGTCGGTCACCCCGACGGCGCCTGAGGTCGAGCGCTTCCAGTACAGGCGCCCGTCGTAACTGAGGCAGTAGACGGTGCCGCCGTAGGTGCCCACGACGATGCGGTCGCCGAGCTGCGCCGGCGCGCCGTTGATGCGCCCGTCGCAGCGGTAGCGCCAGACCACCTTGCGATGCTTGGCCGAGAGCGCCCAGATCATGCCGTTGCGATCGCCGAAGAAGATGCGCCCGCGCCAGACGAGCGGCGACGACTCGCTGGGGCCGCTGTCGCGGAAGGCCCACTTGCGGTGGCCGGTCACCTTGTCGAGGCAGATCATCCTGCCGGCGAACGTCGTGACGTAGACCTCGTCCTTGTCGACGGCCGGCGTCGAGGCGAACTTGCCATGCGCTGCGTAGCGCCAGAGGCGCTTGCCGTTGCGGGCGTCGAGGCAGTACACGTAGCCGTGGCCGGCGTTGATGTAGAGACGGCCCTCGTCGATGCTGGGCGGGAACTCGAGCAGGTCGTGGGCGTCGAAGCGCCACCTGAGTTTGAAGGGCGGGCGCAGCTTCACGTTGGGTGCGTAGCGCGTGCGGGCGTTGTCGTAGCCGTAAGTGGGCCAGTCGCCCCAGTCGGTCGCCGTCGGCCTGCCGGTGGGCGTGGCGGTCGGCGTGGGCTCGGCCGTCATCGCCGCTGTGGGGAAGGGTGTGGGCTTCTCGCCCCTGTCGCCGGCGCTGAGCAGCAGGGCGGCGCCCACGACACCGGAGATGACGACGAGGAGCGCCAGCACGTCGAGCCAGAGCCACTTTCTCACCTTCCTCATGGCCGTAGTGTAACGGGCGCCGGGGCGGGGGCGGGGGCGGGGGCGCCAAGGGCGCCCTCGCCCCCGCCCGTTCCGCCGCCCGTGTGCGGGCATATAAGGTATGGCCATGACCGACAAGATTCGTCTCACACAGCACGCCACCAAGAGCGGCTGAGCGGCCAAGATGGGTCCGTGTGACCTGCAGGCCGTGCTGAAGACGTTGCCGCGCAGCGAGAGCGATCTCGCGCGGCTGCTCGAGACCAGGGATGATGCCGCCGTCATCGCCCTGGGTGCTGAGCTCTGTCTGGTGCAGACGGTCGACTTCTTCACGCCCATCGTCGACAGCCCGCTGTGGTTCGGGCGCATCGCGGCCGCCAATGCGCTCTCCGACATCTATGCCATGGGTGCGCGGCCGCTGACGGCGATGAACCTCGTCGCCTGGCCCGCCGCGCTGGGCACCGACACGCTGGCCGAGGTGCTGCGCGGCGGCGCCGAGAAGATCGCCGAGGCCGGCGCCGAGCTGGCCGGCGGCCACTCCATCGACGACAACGAGCCGAAGTACGGCCTGGCGGTGACCGGCCTGGCCCGCCGCGACGAGATCGTCTACAACCACGGCGCCCAGGCCGGCGACCTGCTCGTCCTGACCAAGCCGCTGGGGATGGGCGTGCTGGCCAGCGCGCTCAAGAAGGGTCTGGTCGACGAGGATGGGATGATGCCGGCGATCGAGGCGGCGGCGGCGCTCAACGCCGCCGCGGCGGCGGCCATGAGCGCCGCCGCCGCCCACGCCTGCACCGACGTGACCGGCTTCGGCCTGGCCGGGCACCTCGTCGAGATGCTCGAGGCCAGTGGGCTGGCGGCGCAGGTCGAGCTGGCCGCGGTACCGCTGCACGACGGTGTGCTGCCGTTCATCGAACAGGAGGTGTACGCGGGAGGTCTGCGCGCCAACCGCGACTTCTTCGGGCCCAGGGTCGAGGGCGGCGACGCGCGCGACGCGCGCGTCGCCGCCCTCTTCGATCCCCAGACCTCGGGTGGCCTGCTCATCAGCGTCGGGGCCGAGCAGCACGAGCGCCTGATGGCCGAGCTCGCCGATCGTGGCGTGACCGCCTGGACCATCGGTGAGGTCGTCCACGGGCCGGCGGGGAGGGTGGCGCTCGCGTGAGCGACGACGACGCGAAGGGCGCCGCGAAGGGAGCCGCCGGCAAGAAGCCTCGCGGTGCGAAGTCGGCGGCCGGCAAGGCCGTCCTGCGCGATCTGGCGGCCGTCGACGAGGTCCTGCGCGAGCCGGCTCTCGCCGACGTGCTCGCCGATCACCCGCGCGACGTCGTCGTGGCTGCCGTGCGCACGATCATCGAGCGCCTGCGCGACGAGATCCTCGCCGGCGACCGCAAGGTGAAGGCCGCCGATCTCAGCGCTGCGGCTCTCGCGCCCTGGGTCCGCCGTCTCGTCGAGCTGGCCGTGACGCCGTCGCTGCGGCCGGTCATCAACGCCACCGGCGTCGTCGCCCACACCAACCTCGGACGCTCGCTGCTGCCCGACGAGGCGATCGCCGCCGTGGGGGTGGCGGCGGGCTCGTACTCCGACCTCGAGTACGACCTGGCTGGCGGTGAGAGGGCGTCGCGCCAGGACCACGTGCACGACGTCCTGTGCACGCTCACGGGCGCCGGCGACGCGCTGGTGGTGAACAACAACGCCGCCGCCGTTCTCCTGGCCCTGGCCGCTACGGCGCGTGGCGGTGACGTCCTGGTCTCGCGCGGGCAGCTGGTCGAGATCGGCGACGGCTTCCGCATCCCCGACATCCTCGTCGAGAGCGGCGCCGGTCTGGTCGAGGTCGGCACCACCAATCGCACCCATCTGCGTGACTACGAACGCGCCTGGACGGAACGCACGCGCGCGATCCTGCGCGTGCACACGAGCAACTACCGCATCGTCGGCTTCACAGCCGAGCCCGCCGTCGGCGAGCTGGTCGAGCTGGCCCACGCGCGCGGCGCAGTCGTCATCGATGACCTCGGGAGCGGCGCGCTGGGATCGCTCGACTTGTTCGCCGACGAGCCTCGGGTGGGCGAGAGCCTGGCCGCCGGCGTCGATGTCGTCACGTTCAGCGGCGACAAGCTGCTCGGCGGACCGCAGGCCGGCATCGCCGTCGGCGCCGGTGAGACCGTCGCCACGATGCGCAGGCACCCGCTGGCGCGGGCCGTGCGCATCGACAAGCTGAACCTGGCGGCCCTCGACGCGCTGCTGCGGCTGTACCTCGACCCCGACCGCGCGACGGCGGCGATCCCCACGCTCGCGATGCTGGCGGCGCCGCTTGACGAGGTGCAGGCGCGGGCGGCGCGCATCCGCGAGGCGCTGGCAGGGGCGCGGGCCGGAGTCGAGACGGAGATCGTCGCGTCGGTCGCCCGCGCCGGCGCCGGCGCGCTGCCCGTCACCGAGGTACAGAGCGCGGCGCTGGCCGTCGTGCCGGCGGACGGCGATGCGGACGGTCTCGCCCGCCGCCTGCGGAGCGGCACGCCGGCGGTGGTCGCCCGCGTGCACGAAGGCCGCCTGCTGATCGACGCCCGCTCGGTGCGCGACGCCGAGGTCGAGACGCTGGTCGGCGCGCTCGCCGCGGCGCTCGGATGAGCGACAGGGCGCCCAACGACACTCCTCGCGGCGGTTCTCCGCCCGGCGACACGCCACCCGGCGACGCGCCACCCGGCGACACGCCGCTCACCCTCGGCACCGCGGGCCACATCGACCACGGCAAGACCGCGCTCATCACGCTGCTGACGGGCAAGAACACCGATCGACTGCGCGAAGAACGCGACCGTGGCATCTCGATCGAGCTCGGCTACGCGGAGCTCGCGCTGCCCGGCGGGCGCCGTCTGAGCGTCGTCGACGTCCCCGGCCACGAGCGCTTCGTGCGTGCCATGGTCGCCGGCGCCACCGGCATCGACCTTTTCCTGCTGGTCGTGGCCGCCGACGACGGGGTGATGCCGCAGACCGTCGAGCACCTGGCGATCCTCGAGCTGCTCGGCGTCGATCGAGGGGTCGTCGCGCTTACCAAGGCCGATCTGGTGGATGATGAGCTGCTCGAGATGGCGCGTGCCGATGTCGTCGCGTTTCTGGAGAGGACGCGGTTCGCCGGCACGCCGGTCGTGACCGTGAGCGCGCGCGATGGGCGCGGTGTGCCCGAGCTGCTGACGGCCCTCGACGGGGCGGCGGCGACGGTCGAGCGTGCGCGCCGTGACGGACCGGCGCGCCTGCCGGTCGACAGGTCGTTCGTGCTCAAGGGCATCGGCACGGTGGTGACCGGCACGCTCTGGCGCGGCGTGCTGCGGGCCGGCGACGAACTGGTCATCGAGCCGGGCGGCCGGCGGGTCGCCGTGCGCAGCGTCGAGGTGCACGATCGCGAGACCGACACGGCCACCGCCGGTCGGCGCGTGGGCGTGAACCTGCGCGGCGTGGAGCGTGCGGGAGTCGAGCGCGGCCAGTGGCTGCTGGCCCCCGAGCTGGCCGGTCGCAGCACGGCGCGGTTCGACGCCTGGCTGCGCCTGCTGCCGCAGAGCCGGCCCGTGTGGCCCGGCGATCGTCTGCGGGTCCACCACGGCACGGCGCAGTACGTCGCGCGGGTGGTGGCCCTGGAGGGCGGGGAGCTGCGCCCCGGGGAGGAGGGAGGGGCGGTCGTGGGGGGGGGGGGGGGGGGGGGGGCGCGGGCCCCGCCCCCCCCCCCCCCCACACACCCCCCCCCCCCCCCCCCCCCCCCCCCCCCCCGCGGGGGGGGCGGGGGGGGGCCCCCCCGCCGCCCCCCCCCACGACCGCTTCATCGTCCGCAGCCTCTCGCCGGCGACGACCGTCGGCGGCGGCGTGGTCGTGGATGCGCGCCCGCGGCGCTGGCACGAGCGCGCCGCACACGCGGCCTTCGTGCGTGCGCTGCACGACGGCGATGCCGCCGCAGGCTGCCTGCGGCTGGCCGGCGAGCGCGGCGCAGCGGGGGTCGGCGCCGACGACCTCGATCCCGTCGGACTCGACTCGCCGGACGCGGAAGCGGCGCTGCGCATGGGCGAAGCGGGCGGCGGACTGGCGTCGCTGGCCGCGGCGCCGGATGCCCCGCCGCACTGGTTCGTGCCTGAGGTCCTCGACGCTGTGGCGGAGCGCGTCGTGGCCGCCCTGCGCGAGCGCGCAGCCCAGCGGCCGCAGCGCCCGCATCTCACGACCGCCGAGATGGCTACGGCGCTGGCGCCGTTCCCGTCGGCGCTCGTAGCGGCGCTCTGCGATTCGCCCCGCCTCGAGGGACGGGTCGCGAAGGTCGCCGACGGCTACGCTTCGGCGGATGCGTCGGGCGCCCTGTCGGACGAGCAGGAGCGGCTGGCCGCCGCTGTCGCGGGGAGCCTGGCCGATGCCGGGCTGTCGCCGCCGACGCTGGCCAGCCTGAGCGAGGACCTGGGAGTGGACAAGCGGGCCCTGACGCAGACCCTGGAAGCACTCGTGAGCCGCGGCGTCGTCGTGCGGGCGGACAAGGATCTGTGGTTCGCGGCGGCGGCAGTCGGGGAGGCGCGCGAGCGCCTCTGCGAGGCGCTCGCGCGCCTCCCCCAGCTCACCCTGGCCGAGTTCCGCGACCTCGTCGGCATCGGCCGCCGCGATGCCCAGGCGCTGCTGGAGCTGTTCGACCGCGAGGGGGTCACGCGGCGCGTCGGCGACGCCCGCGTCCTGCGCAAGTCACAGAGCTAGGGTGCCGTGGCGCCACTCGGCTCGAGTCTGCATCCTTTGCAGGTCGCGGAGCTGAGCGGGGCACTCGTCACAGAGGTGCCACAGGGCGGCAGCGCGCCCGGCGCCACCCTCCCCCGCCGCCGCGGTCGAGAAACGAAGAGGGCGGGCCCTTGCGGGCCCGCCCTCACGATCTTCGCTCTTTCGCTCGCCTACGGCCGGCTGAAGCCGTACAGGTCGCCGCTGTAGTCGATCTGCTGGTAGCAGACCACGGCGCCGGTGTGCGGCGCGTGGATCATGGTGCCGTTGCCGATGTAGATGGCGACGTGGTGGATGCTGGCGGCCGAGTAGCCGAAGTAGACCAGGTCGCCCGGCTGGGCAGAACTCCGAGCGATGTGCGTCGTGCAGGCGTACTGCATGGCGGCGTTGTGGGGCAGGCTGATGCCGATCTGGGCGTAGCAGTACATGGTAAGGCCGGAGCAGTCGAAGACGTTCGGACCCGCACCGGCGTAGACATAAGGCTTGCCGAGCTGCTGCTGGGCGATGGCGATGACCTGGGGGTGGGCGCCGGCTGAGGTGCTGGCGCCGCCGGCGCCGGCGGGCAGGTCGGGGGCTGAGTACCCGTTCTGGGCCGCCGCTGCCGCGGCGGCCGCGGCCTGCTGGGCGGCCAGTCGGGCGGCCCTGCGCTGTGCCTCTTCGAGGCGCGCGATCTCGCCCTCGACGCCCTTGAGCATGTTCTTGCGCTGGGCGAGAGAGGAGGTGATCCGGGCTTTCGTGGCGGTGCGCTGCGCGACCAGTTGCTTGGCCTCTTTCTGGTCGGCGAGCAGCATCTGGCGGCGCTTGGCGATCTCGCTCTTGAGGCCCTCGATGCGGTCGACGGCGGCGGAGTCGTTCTCGCTGATGCGCTGGAAGAGGTCGAGTTGCGTGACGAAGTCGTCGAAGCTCTTCGTCTGCAGGAGCACGTCGAGCACGTCGGTGGTGTGCTCCTTGTAGATGGACTCGGCGCGGGCGGCGAGCATGAGACGGCCGGCGGTGAGGTTCTCCTGGGCGAGCTCGAGCTGCCGCTCGTTGTCTGCGACCCTGGTCTGGACCTCGTCGAGCTTGATGGTGGCGGCGTTGTACTGCTCGATCGCCATCTCGAGGTCGACGTCGAGGGCGTCGATCTCGCCCTTGATGCGCGTGGCCTCGGCCCTCTTCTGGGCGATGGTGGGGCTGGCCTGCGCACTCGCCGGCAACAGGACGACGAGAGTGAGGACCAGCAGTATGGGGAGTACGACCAGTGCGAGGTGCCTGCGCTTCATGCCATCGCCTCCTTCCGGGGCTCGTGTACTACTGCGCGAGCCCTTGAGGTGAGCGCTGACGAACGCGTCGTGGCGTTCGCCTCGTTGTGCGTCACATCGGCACACGGATTCGCGGGACCGTAGCACAGACCCGCAGCACCTTCAACCCGCCGGGACTCGTTGCGGCATGCGCCTAAGGAGTTCGCTCCGAGCCTGCCCAGGCCTGCATGACGAACCGTTGTCCGGGCTGTCGGACTTGGTCGGAGCGGGCGGATCAGAGTGCCGCCGAGTCTACGAGCCGGCAGGCTCGCGATCCGCGTCGCGAACGTCCTCGCCCTCGTCGCCGATGGCCGGCGAGAAGGCGACCACGCGGTTGCGTCCCTGGCGCTTGGCGACGTTCATCGCCCAGTCGGCCTTGTCGAGGAGCTCGTCCTTGATCGTCCCGTCGGCGGGGTAGGTGACCACGCCGATGCTGATCGAGAGTGGCTCCTGGCTGGGCGCGACCCACGTCTCGCGGACACGCTGACAGATGCGCTCGGCGACCTCGAAGGCGCCGCGAGGACCGGTCTCGAGCAGCGCGACGACGAATTCCTCGCCACCGTAGCGCGAGGCCAGGTCGACGGCGCGGATCGACTGCTCGACGATGTGCGCGATGGAGCGCAGAGCGTTGTCGCCGGCGCGGTGGCCGGCCTGCTCGTTGAACTCCTTGAAACGGTCGAGATCGCCGTAGAGGATCGACAACCGCGTGCCCTCCTGCTCGCAGCGCGCCAGCTCCTCATCGAGGCGCTCGTGGAGGTAGCGGTGGTTGTACAGGCCGGTGAGGCCGTCGGTGATGGTATCGACCTCGGCCCTCGTGGAGCGTATGGCGGCCGTCTGCAGGATCGAGGCCAGCGAATCGTCGCCGCGCGTGCGCAGGACCCCGAGCGCGGCGCCCGAGTACGGCGGCAGGTCGGCGGCGACGACGGCGGCGATCTCGCCGCCGTCGTCGCGGATCGGTGCCAGGCCGCTGACCCAGACGCCGTACTGGTCGGCGAAGAGGGCGTTCACGCGCGGGTCTTCGCCGGCGAGCACCTTGGGCAACACCTGCAGGATCTCGTCGGGAAAGATGTCCTCGCCGATGTGCGACCTGTCCTCCTCGTTCTCCTCGGCGTCGACGATGATCACGTAGCGCCGGTTCAGCCGCGTCTGGGTCGTGACGAAACGGGTGGGCGGGTTGGCGTCACGCACGTCGCGCAGGATGGCGGCGATGGCCGCGTATTCCTTCGACTTCTCATCCTCGGGTGTCTGCAGGCGCGCGTGCATGTGGGGGTCGATGCGCCGCGCCGCCTCGCGAGCGATGCGGACGGCCTTCTGGCGCCGCTCCTCCAGCCCGGCCAACACTTCCAGGAAGGCGTCGGTCATCTCGGGGTCCCATTGCGACCCCCGGCAGCGGCGCAGCTCGTCGAGACACTGGTCGGCGTCGAGGGCGTTGCGGTACGGTCGCTGGAACGACATGGCGTCATAGGAGTCGGCGACGCACATGGCGCGGGCGATCGGCGACGTGCGCTCGCCCTTCAGACCGTCGGGATACCCGCCGCCGTCCCAACGTTCGTGGTGGTGGCGCACGCCGAGGACCAGGTCCTCGTCGAAGAGGGTCCGGATGATGTCGGCGCTGAACACCGGGTGCTGCTTCATGAGCGTCCACTCCTCGGCGTTGAGCTTGCCGGGCTTGAGGAGGACGCGGTCCGAGATGCCGATCTTGCCGATGTCGTGCAGGTAGGCGGCTCCCTCCACCTGTTGGAGGAGGTCGGTGGACCAGCCGAGCTTCTGTCCCAGCAGCACCATATAGGCGGAGACGCGCGCTGCATGGCCGATGGTGTAGTAGTCCTTGGCGTTGAGCGCCGCGCTCAGCGCCCTCAGGTTGTTCAGGTGCATGCGCTTGATGTCCGCGTACAGGAGAGCGTTCTTGATGGCCAGCGAGAGCTGCGTGCCGATGCGTTCGAAGACCCGCGGGTCTGTCGTCGCGTAGGCGTCCGCCTGCGTCGAGCCGAGGTTGAGCGCGCCCATCAGCCGGCCGCCGGTTCGCAGGGCGATGGAGACCGCCGACCGAAGCCCCCTGACGGACGGGTGGTCCGCTCCCATGGGGCTGTCGTCCGGCATCTCGAGGAAGACGACGCCTTCCTCTGAGATCCGCTTCCCGTACGTACCGTCCAGGCCCTCGAACTCTGAACGCGGCCGGCGCGTCACGTCGCCGGACGCCGGCCGGTAGACGACTATCTCGTCGTCCTCGAGCAGGGTCACGTAGCTGCGGGCGAACGGCACGAAGCCCTGCAGCTCCTCGGTCGCGTCGAGCACGATCTCGCTCACGTCCAGGCTCGCGGTCGCCCTGGAGGCGATCGCGTTGAGCATCTCGGTCTCGCGGCCGCGCGCCTGCAGGCTCTCGTAGAGGTCGGCGTTCTCGATCGCCAGGGCCGCGGCCTGGCAGACGGCCAGCGCCGTCTCGATCTCGTCGTCGTCGAAGGTGCGCTCGTGGCGCGTCTCGATGAGCTCGACGACGCCGATGACGCGGTCCTTGGCGACCAGCGGCAGCGTCACCCAGCTCTTCTCGTCGAGCTCTTCGGCCAGAGCGCGTGCGCGGCGGCTGACGCCGGCGTCCGACGGCGAGGTCACGATGACGACCCTACGGTCGTTGATGACCTTCTGGTACGTGGGGAAGTCCGTGATGGTCATCGACGTGCCGGTCCAGTAGGGGTCGACCTTGCCTCCGACGATGCTGAGCAGGTTGCGGACGGTGTCGGCGTCGGTCAGGACGTTGATGTCGCAGTTGGGTACGCCGACGGTGTCGCAGAGCCGGCGCCCGACAGCGAGAAGTGTCTCTTTGAGGTTGAGGGATAGGGAGAACTCCAGGCTGGCCTCGGTCATGAGGGCCGTGCGTCGCGCCGTCTTCTCGAGGCGGTCGTACACGGCGGCGTTGTCGATCGCCAGGGCGGCGACCTGGCAGACGGCCTGCGCCGTCTCGATCTCCTCGTCGCTGAAGGAGCGCTCATGGCGCGTCTCGATGAGGTCGACCAGCCCGATCACACGGTCCTTGGCGATCAGGGGCACCGAGAGCCAGCTCTTCTCGCCGAAACGCTCGTTGATCTCGCGTCCCGCGGGGGTCACGCGGGGGTCGTCGAGCGACTCGATCACGATCGGCCGTCGCGTCTCGACCAGTTCCCCCAGGATGCGGAACTTCTCCAGGTCGATGACCGTTCCGGTCCACGCCGGGTCGATCTCGCCGTCCGTGGTGCTGACGATGCACTCGGCGGTCCCGTCCGGTCGCATGAGGTTGACGTCCACGTTGGGCACCCCGATGACGCTGCTCAAGTGGGTGCCCACCCGCAGGAGGGTGTCGCTGAGATCGAGCGACGACGAGAACTCCATGCTCGCCTCAGTCATGAGGGCGGTGCGCCGCGCCGTCTGTTCGAGCTGTGCGTGCACGGAGGCGTTGGCGATCGCCTGGGCGGCGATCTGCGCCAGGCCGCGGGCCACCTCGCGGGCCTCGAAGTCGCGCGGCTGGCGACCCTGGACGTCCATCATGCCGATCACCTCGCGACGCGTGACGAGGGGCAGCTGGACACCGGAGCGCACGCCGTAGGCGGCCCACTCGGCGCGTTCGTGGTCGGAGGCGCGTGGGTCGGTCGTGATATCGCGGGTGGCCACGGGCTCGAGCCGCGCCATGGCCAGGGCGGTCAGTGGCATGTCGCTCACGCGGTAGCGGTGGCCGGCGAACGTCTCGTCGACGGCGCCGTTCTCGACGCTGATGAGCGCCGTCTCGTCGTCGCCCTCGATGGCGTAGATGTCGACGCAGTCCGCCTCGAGGGCCTCGTAGGTCCTGAACGCCACCGAACGCAGCACGTCGTCGAGTTCCAGGCTGGCGCCGAACTCGAGGCCGGCGTCGACGAGTTCGCGCAACCCGCGGTTGCCCTGTTCGAGCTGTTCGAGCAGGACCGCCTTCTCGAAGGCGCCGGCCAGCAGGCGGGCGACGTTGCGCAGGAAGTCGGCGTGTTCGGTGAAGTCGCGGCCGCCGGCGTCGTCGAGATCGATGAGGCCGACGGCGCGGCCGCCGACTACGAGCGGAACGGCGATGCTGCTCTGGACGCCATGGCGGCGGTAGATCTCGCGCTCGTCCTCGTTCAGGCGCGGATCGTCGGGGCTGCGGACGACGACGATCTCGCCGGAGCGGATGGCGCCGGCCGAGCCCGGGTAGTCGGACAGCGAGAGGACGCGCCCGACCCACTGCTCGTCGAAGCCCTCGCTGCCGATGGAGACCAGGTGGTGGAGCTCGTCGCCGTCGATGCGGTAGATGTCACAACCCGTCGCGTCGGTGGCGACGAGCAGGCGCAGGGCGACGAGGCGCAGGAGCTCGGTGAGCTCGAGCGTCTGGGCGAGCAGCTCGCCGATGAGGACCAGCTCCCGGAGCGCTTCGTTGCGGCGCTGGATCTCGTCGAGGAGGACCGAGTTCTCGAGCACGCGGGCGAGGACCGGGGCGGCGCTGCGCAGGAAGGTCGCGAACTCGGAGAGATCGCGCGGCTCCCGGCTCCAGATGTCGAGGTAGCCGATAGCGCGGTCCTCGACGACCAGCGGCAGCAGGATCTCGCCCTGATAGCCGAACAGCCGGTATTGGCGGCGCTCATGCTCGCTCAGGCGCGGGTCTTTGAGATCGACGATGACGAGCGGCTCGTGACTCTCCAGAGCTGCGGCGGTGAGGGGGTAGTTGGCAAGCTCGTCGGACCAGTCGCCCCACGTGTCGGTACTGCCTTCGTGGTCGAAGCCGGCAAGGAAGTGGATGCGTTCGCCGCGCACCACGCAGATCTCGACGGCGTCGGCGTCGATGGTGGTCATGAGGCGTTCGCCGAGCGACTGCAAGGCGCCGCGCACGTCGTGGGTGCGTGAGACGAGCGTCCCCAGCTCGACGAGCTCGGCGGAGAGCTTGGACTGGCGCTCGAGGTCGCCTACCAGGGCGGCGCTCTGGATCCAGCCGGCGATCATCTGGCCGACGGCCGTGATGAAACGCAGCGATTCCTCGAGATCCTCGTAGCGGTGGTCGAAGACTTCGAGGATGCCGACGTTCGCGCCCGCTGCGCGCAGCGGCACGGTGACCATGCGGGAGAAGCCGTCTGCGACGAAGACCGCGCGCTCGTGTGGGGTGAGCCGCGGATCGTCGACGTCGTCGACGAGGAGCGGCTCACCGCTCTCCATGGCGGCCACCGTCGCCGGGAAGTCGCTCAGATCGAGGGTCGAGCCGACGAACTCCTCTGCGGCGACCCCCGCGGAGGCACTGGCTACGCCGACGAGCCGCGTGCCGACGATGCCGTAGATGTCGCAGCAGGGCGCGTCCAGGACGGCCGAGAGGTGCGACGCGACCTGGCTCAGGAGCTCGTCGACGTCGCGCGTCTGGGCGATGACGGTGCTGAGCTCGACGAGCAGCGCGCCGAAGCCGGTGGGGGCGGGCGGGGCGGGGGGCGGCCCGCCGGCGGCGCCGCCGGCCGCCCCCCGCCCCGCCCCGATGCGCGATGCCTCGCGCACGGCGAGCACCTCGTCGCGGCGGTAGCGGCGGTGACCTCCGGGGCTGCGATAGGCGGTCAGGCGACCCTTGTCGGTCCAGCGTCGGACGGTGTTGCGGCTGATGCCCAGAAGGTCGGCCACGTCGGCCACGCGCAACCACTCGGTCTCGTTCACGCGACCGCCGTGCGTCCGCTTGTCGTCCACCGGACCCTCCCGTGACGGTAGGGGACAAAGTTACACAAAAGTCCCACGTTCGGCAAC
>Ga0315282_10003992_pt1 | contig 26045 bp, 22 predicted proteins | sample YL17G07_20_MG_FD_203693 | JGI IMG/M metagenome (GOLD analysis project Ga0315282, IMG submission 203693) | Sediment microbial communities from Yellowstone Lake, YNP, Wyoming, USA - YL17G07_20 | ecosystem: Environmental > Aquatic > Freshwater > Lake > Sediment | place: USA: Wyoming | collected... | reverse complement strand
AATTGCTCGTCGCTCAGCGACTCAACGACAGCCATGAGGCGAGCTTTGGCCCAGTAGTTGAACTCAAAAAACGTTTGGATGTCAGCAAGAGTCATTGTTTACCTTTGATCCCCGAGGAAACACTTCAGCAATCGGGATGCTCTCTTCTGAATTCTTTATCGGCCGTTCTGTGCTTCGCCTTCCGCAGATTTCATCAGCTGCGCTGTGACTCCAGCTATTGCTCTCTTCTCATCTTCAATGTGAATGATGAGACCGTAAGTGTCCGCAACGAACTGCAGATTCTTCAGTGTCTTCCGCAAACGCGACTTCCACACGTCGGCTCGACCGTGGCGTGCCTCACCATTCCGGTGCAAGATCTCTGACACCACCATTTCACCGTGGCGGCGCAGAAATTCTCCCATTGAGATAAACATCTCGCTGAGTGGTGTCCTTGGTCGGCAAATATGGAGCAAGTCTTCGAAGTAAGCATCCCACTGGTGTGCAAAGAATCGATTCTCGGCTCTCCTGAGATACCGAGCGCGGGCGATTGAGAACTTTGCTTTCGTCCGCACTCGGAATTTTGGAACAAGGATGTGCAGGTCGAAGAAGTGCTCCACACTGTCTGGGTTGTCTTTGTCGACACCGGGATAGTCCCAGCGGTTTTTCAACTCGCTCCATGAGTTCACCCATACAACTGGATCACGCTGGCTATCAAGCACGACGAACTTTCCCCGCTCAGCATTGACGGCGGTAATCCAGTGACTCCATCCATCCACACACAGAAGTGTGGGATACCCTTTCTTCAGACACTGCAAAAGCTCGCGCTTTGCACGCTCTGCACTTTTCCGACGAACAAACATCAACTCACATTCGTATGCCTTTGCTGCACGGGCGAGCTTGATTTCATCCGTCCCAGCCCACCAGTGCGTGCCCGCAATGTGAGAGACCTCCTTCTCATCGACGAAGACACCGAGCATCACGAGTGCGTGTTTCAGCGCAAACGGACCGCACGTCCATTTATTCGGTTGAGGATACAGACCCATCGAAGATCACCGCAGTCCTAAGCACCCAATGGAGAACGCCTCTTTCACCATCCTGTCTTGTCGGGCTTCAAGAACTCTTTTCACGAGACAAGAAGCAGGAGAAAAGGGTGGCGCATGCCACCCAACATGCGCCTTTGACCTTCTGCTCCCTCTACGTTGTGGGTTTCGGTTGGCCCTTATAAATCGCCCCAGTAATGATTCCACTTAAGATTGTCTCAATAAGGCCAGTCACGACACGGGTGATGATAAGATCCGTCGGCGTAGTACTAACCACAAAATTGATAAACATGCCGGGGACATAAATTAATAACCCCATCCAGACGCCGTATCGAAGTCCCTCCCCAACTCCTGGCTTTCCTTCGTACCCTCGCGTATATATAAACACAAAGAGCAACGCAAAGATAGCACGACCGAGGTAGAACAAAAGTCTTGCCAGCATCGCGTTCTCCGGTTGCGGTGCCGGTGTGGATGTGGCTGGAAACAGTGCCGGGAAAAAGAACCGACCCATCAAAAATTGCCAGATCGAGACAAAGATGAACGCAGCGATCGCGGCAATGATCCACTGCTTGACATTAAGTTTGGAGCTCATGACTCCTCCGTATGTATTGTGGTTTGGTGAGTTGTCCTTCCGCACATATCCGTCTTCTTAGAATCTCTATATTTCATATTGCCTTCAACAAAAATTGATACACATTGATTTCCCCGATTCGGAAATGATCCGCACACGAGGTCAGGTACTTTATATAGGTGTTGTATGTTTGCTCACTTGTCACTCGAATTGCCTCTTCCTGGTTTCGTTCAAGATTCCCTGCCCAGAGATCCAACGTATGTGCATAGTGCGTGCGCAGACTTTCCGCATGTAAGAGTTCAAATCCGCCGAGGCGACTATGACTGACAACTTGCTCCGGGTCCGGAAGCCTGCCACCAGGGAAAATGTGGGAGATGATGAAATGCGTCCACCGCAGGAAGGTGAATGTCTTGTTCTGTTTCCCGGTAGTGATAGTGTGAAGAAGCATCAGGCCGTTCTCTGGTAACAGCTTCTTGCAGCGGGTGAAGAATGCGTCGTACTTTAGAGGCGTGAAGTGCTCAAACGCACCAATCGAAATGATCTTATCACATGGCTCATTGTATGTTTCCCACCCCTCGAGGCGAAACTCCAACCCATCCTGCCCGTTTGCCAATCGACTTGCGTACTCGAATTGATTCTTGCTCAGTGTTAGCCCAACAACCTTTACTCCGTATTTCTCACGAGCACGTCTTGCGGTTGAGCCCCAACCACACCCGATGTCGAGCAATCGTGCACCCGGTTTGAGCTTGAGCTTGTCGAGTGAGAGGTCAAGCTTCGCAATCTGGGCTTTCTCGAGTGTCTCCTTGCCCGTTGGAAAGTAGGCACAGGAATATGTCATCGTAGGATCGAGGTACAGCTGGAAGAACTCCTCCGAGAGGTCGTAGTGCGCCTGGACGTTCTCAAAGTCGACGGTGAGTGTTTCGGGGTTCATAGTCTGACTCGAAGTGTTGGTTAGTCGTGCGAGTGTTTCTTCAGGTCAACTAATTTTTGCAGCGCTTCGATCGGTGTCATTTTCTCCAAATCGAGTTTCTTAATCTCTTCACGAAGTTTGTCATCCTTCGTTTCGAACAACGTCAACTGTACTTCCGCTGGTGCAATGCGCCCCTTCGCTCTCTGTCCATCTCCTTTGCCCGACTCCGCCTCACCATGGACCGTGAGCTCTGAGTTTTCAAGATTCTTGAGAATTTCCTTGGCTCGTTCCGTTACTTCCTCAGGCAGCCCCGCCATCTGCGCAACCTGGATGCCATACGAATGATCAGCAAAGCCCGGCGTCACTTTATGGAGGAAAACCACCTTGTCGCCATACTCTCGAACATCTACCTTATAGTTCTTGATTCGCGGGAAAAGCTCTGCCAATTCGTTGAGCTCATGGTAATGAGTGGCAAAGAGCGTTCTCGCCCCGATCCGCTCGTGGAGATACTCAGTCAACGACCATGCAATGCTGATGCCATCGAACGTACTCGTTCCCCGCCCAACTTCGTCCAGAAGGATAAGGCTTCTCGGAGTTGCAGTGTTCACGATGTGGGCTGCCTCGTTCATCTCAACGAGGAAAGTACTCTCACCTGTCGCAATGCTATCCATGGCTCCGACGCGCGTATAGATTCTATCGACAAGGCCGATCTTTGCGGATTTTGCTGGCACAAAGCTTCCCATCTGGGCCATGAGGACAATGAGCCCAATCTGTCGCAGATAGCTGGACTTCCCGCTCATGTTCGGCCCTGTGATGATGAGGATCTGGTGCTCCTCTGTATCGACGATGCAGTCGTTTGGGATGTATCGCTCACCAGGCGGGAGAAGCCGCTCAATGACGGGATGGCGCCCCTGACGAATCTCAATCCGTGCGCCGTCGTTTACATCGGGACAACAATATTCATGTTCAACTGCGACATCAGCAAGGCTCACGAAGCAATCGAGCATCGCGATGATCTGTGCGTTTTGCTGAATCGCAGCGGCGTGGTCTCCGGCAGTCTTTCTGAGCTCACTGAAAAGTTCTGTTTCAAGAGAAAGGATTTTCTCTTCGGCATGGAGAATTTTCTCTTCATACTCCTTTAACTCTGGTGTGATGTATCGCTCAGCATTGACAAGCGTCTGCTTCCGGATGTAGTCAAGCGGTACCTTGTTTTTGTGTGTGTGCGTCACCTCGATGTAATAGCCGAAGACATTGTTGTAGCCGACCTTCAAAGAGGAAACGCCTGTCCTGTCTCGTTCTTTCTTCTGGAGGCTTGCTATCCACTCCTTCCCACTGAAGGCAATCTCCCGCAGATCATCGAGCTCTTTGCTGTATCCTTTCCTGATCACTCCGCCGTCGGCAAGGTTAAGAGGTGGCTCGTCAACGATCGCGGTCGCGATCTGTTCGGCGAGTGATTGGAGCGGCTGGAGGCTATTTCGGAGTGCGTTAAGCTGAGGCGTGCCGCAAGATTGAATAATGGCTTTGATGCTGGGGACTTGAGATAAGATGAACTTCAACCCAATCACCTCACGCGGGTTTGCACGGCCAGTAGCGATCTTTGTAATAAGCCGCTCAAGATCGCCAATGTTCGCCAAAGTCTCCTTGAGCTTTCTTCTCACTTCGCTCTTTTCCGCTAATTCTTTCACTGCCTGAAGTCGATCTCTGATGGACTCTAACCTTTTCAGTGGTTGGGTGATCCATTTTTTCAGGAGCCGGCCCCCCATCGGTGTCAGTGTCTGGTCCAGAACTGAGAAGAGCGTTCCAAAGCGTGGGCCTTCCATCAATGGGGAGAGAATCTCGAGGTTCCGTTGCGTCGAGAGCGGCAGCGCCATGTATTCGCTGATGTCGTACGGGACGATCTTCTTCAGATGTGAAAGATGCGCCTTCTGCGTTTCCTGCAGGTAGTTCAAGACAGCACCTGCAGCGACAACACCAATTCTGAGTTCTTCGCAGCCAAAACCCTTCAGTGACTGTGTCTGGAAGTGGTTCACAAGAAGTTCATAGCCGAAATCAAAATTGAAGACCCAGTCATCTGCCTTTGTGTAGGTTCTTGAGAATTGACTTTTTAAAAGTTGGGAAATCGTGGCATAGTCCCGCTTCTGGACAAGTATTTCAGAAGGAGAGACAGATGCGATCTGCTCTCGCACGAGCTTCAGTGGGAACTCACTCACAGCGAACTCACCCGTCGAAACGTCGACAAAAGAAAAACCTATCACATCGTCACCTGTCGCTAGCGGGCTTGGGAGTGCAATTGCGGCAAGATAATTGTTCTGCTTCTGCTCGAGAACCTTGTCAGAGAATGCGACGCCTGGTGAGACAACCTCGATCACGTCGCGTTTGACGATTCCCTTTGCAAACCTCGGATCTTCAAGCTGTTCACAAACCGCAACGCGGTAGCCAGCCTTAAGTAGCTTTGGCAGGTAAGTGTCGAGTGCATGGTGAGGAAAACCAGCCAAAGGAACCTCAGCTGCAGCCCCATCTCCTCTCTTCGTCAGCGTTATCCCAAGAACTTTTGAAGTGATCCTGGCGTCTTCTTCAAATGTCTCAAAGAAATCCCCCATCCGGAAGAGAAGAATCGTCTCCGGATACTTCGACTTAATCTTTTGATATTGTCTCATCAGGGGGGTGGACATACGACTGAGACACCGAAAAGATAAAGGATGAGCAACCCGCCTAAGTGCCTGCTTCTGAAGGATATGCGCCGTATCTGCTCGTGGCGCTGTGATAACGTGCCGTATAACTTATCCTTTTTCCGTCTTTAAATCAAGGAAGGAATAAAAACAGAAAAACCGGCCCTTTTGGGGTCGGTTTCTGTGGGTATCACTTTGCGGAACCTCCTACCGGATGCCACCTCCAAACATCGCCACCGTGAACTGCGTCGTGAGTTTCACATCTCGCACGAAATTCACGGCAAACTTCAGCGGGTTAATTCGATAGAGTCTTCCACTTCGCAGGTGCTGAAATGTCCGGTACCAGAATTCATTCAGATGCTCGCGAGAATATGTGATCTTATCTGAAAGAATATTCAACTTCTTGAGATAGAGGGTAGCCTTCGAAGGGACAGTAATCTTGATGTGTGCGTGTCCATGGATTTCCTTCACCTTGAGCGCCGCACGAGCATACGCTTCGTGAAGTTCCTGAACTCGGAGCTTTCTCCACTCCTTCACATCACCGCGGATCTTCTGAATCTCATCAATAACCCATTGCTCTTTCTCTCCGCGCCTTCGCGTCTGAAGCCACAGCTCTTCCATCTCGAAGAAGAGCTTCACCCAGGCAACGAGATAGTTCTTCATTTCTTTTGTCCGTTTCCGAACATGGACAAACCATGGATCAATCGCATAGCCCGGCCTGCGGGAAAGCCGATCTTTGAGCCTGAAGAATCCGGTGATCATCGGATGATTGTCTTCGATGTGCGACGCGCTCTTGTACCAGATGCAATTCTTGAAAACATCCCAATAACGATCTGGAGGTGTACGCAAGAGAATCTGCTTCATGTTCTCTAAGCTGTAGAAATACCGCCAAGCAGATCGATAGGCCTCCTGCCATTCACCTGGTTTCAGGGAGGGATGATTCATCGTCTCATGGAATGAATCGAAGCGATTGTAATCGGAATCCATGTAGTCTCCACGCTTGACCATTTCCAGGTGATCTTCACAGCCAGGGAGGGGTGTGAGCATGAAGAAGGATGCCTGGTCGACTTTGATTTCGTTGGCAAGTCTTCGAACATCGTCGAGCACCGATTCACGCGTATCGAACGGGAATCCGATAATGTACCCAACGTGCGTCGTGATGTTATGGTCGTGGTATGTCTGAATGAGATTCACGAAATCATCGACATCGTTCTGCCTCTTCCCCGCTGCTTCGAGATTCTTCTGGTTAATGCTCTCCATTCCAATAAAGACCATCCCGCAACCAGCCTCTCGAGCTTTTTTCACAAAGTTTTTAATTTTATAGGAAAGAACATCAACCTGCATCAAGAAGTTTATCTCGATCCCCTCCTCATGGCGAAGGCTGATCAATGTATCAAAGATCTGTTCCCAATACTTATTCCGCGCAAAGTTGTCGTCGGTAAAGAAATAAAATGTCACCTTGTTTTCATGATAGTTATAGCGAAGTTCCTGTGCAAGCGCCTCCGGATCACGCATGCGCATCTTTCGTCCTTGGACGTTGATGATCGTGCAGAAGCTGCAGTTAAACGGGCATCCTCGACTGCAGTCAATGGTCCCAAAGTTTGGAGTGATGAATTTGCTGAGGTACTTCTTGTGGATCTTCGGAATGGGTTTGTATTGCAAGTCGGGTAACTCGGCGAGGAAGTTGTAGGTCGGCTGAAGCCTTCCTTCCACAGCGTCCTTGAGAATTTCCTCCCAATGGTCCTCAACTTCGCCGAGCACCACGGTACACCCGGCGTCAATGACAGCCTGAATTTCCGGTGGTGTAGTATGAAGCATCGCAATCGAGCCGCTAACATGAAATCCGCCGATGAGAACCGTGATCCCTGCTTTGCGAAATTCTATCGCGAGGTCACTCGCACGTGGGAATTGATTTGTCTGAACCCCGACGAGGCCAACAATTGTTTTTGTGTGTGGCTTCCTGCTCGAATGGATAATCTTTTTCACATCAATATAATGGACGCTCTCATCGAGCACTTCAATCCTCCATTTGAGATCGGCTCCAAGACTACCCTGTCGGCGAACATCCTCGGTGAGTCCGTAGAGACATGCGAGTGAATTGCTAGGCAACACACCACGCCAGTGACGGATAACGTATCCATCGTCATCGTACTTTGAGGCTTTAATGAGATAGATAACAAGTGTGTGGATCGACTGCTGCTCTTCTATCTCCATACGGCTCTCCTTAGAGAAAGTGGATGAGAACACCCTGGTGAGTCAAACTGCTGCTGAGGATTACCCGGATTCGTACATGAAGGGGTGCAAACCAGATGAGAAAAGGGCGAGACGAGACCTCGGGGATGACAATAACATATTCCTAAGTTAGAGAAAAAAACAGCTTTGTCAACAAGAAAATGCAAAAAAAGAGTTTCTAGCTCTCAAAGGGCTGAAACGCGAGGAAAAACGAGACAATGTCGGCCATTCCGTCTCGATTACATCCCCTGCTTCTCCATCATCATCCTTCTCTCGTTCTGGGTGAACGCAGAATATTCCAGCATTTGCTTCGTGAGATCGACAGGATACGAAACCTGAACGCCCGTAATCTCCCCCGCGGAATCCTTGACGAGGTCAAGCTTCGGCATAACATACCCAATGTAGGAAGCTACATCGAGGTGCTTGATCCGCTCGCGAACTTCGTCGCGAAGAGTGGTGTTAATCTTCAGACCATACATATCGATAACCTTCTTTGCGCCGGCCAAGTCGCCTTCTGCCTTTATGCGCATCACTTCAGCGAGTAACCTTCCCACCGTCTCGTGCATCCTCTCGTAGTCCACAACTTTCACATACGTTTTTCCGTTCCTCTTGTCCATTTTGATGGCGTTCGAATTCTCTAGAATGTATTTGCCTATCATCTGGCGGTTCTTCATGTGATCTTCTTCCAACTGATCGCCGTTGGGGATTCTTCGCAGTTGGAGAAGGAGGGCATTAAGGACGTAAGTGTTATACATTGCTCTTGCCACGTCTTTGTTCGGCATCGCACCTAGTTCGATTAACTTGTCATCCCAAATGTGCCAAAGAGCGACGAGATCAGCACGGCCTTCTTCAAGAGTTGAGTAATATCCCGGAAGATAATCCGCAGGGTCTCCACTTACGGAAACTCTCCCGGAGGCATGACCGAGGACTTCATGCATCGTCGTTAGCATGTTATCTTCCAATGTCCCATACTTCTCCGCCAACTGCTTCTCCGTTTCGTCATACGCAAACTCATCAAGCAGAACACGCCCACCTGATCGATTCCCTGCATCGATGACGTTCCCAAGCACAACGCTTTTGCTGCCGTACTGCTCACGAACGGCCTGTTCATTCGGCAGGTTGATCCCGATCGGACTCACGGGTCCAGTCTCTCCAGTTTCAACGACCACGTTGACGAAATTTGCCGACAGTGCCTTGATGTCACGTTTTTTGTACTTTGCGTTCCACGGCATCTTATCTTCAAAGTACTGAGCGTTGTCCCCAATGTCACGTATGGTTTTTGTGAGCTTCTGGTCTGCCCAAAACACTGAGGATTCGAATTCCGCCTTTTGTCCACGCGGGTCAATGTACACTTCGATAAATCCATTGATGAAGTCAACCGCTGAGGTATCTTTGACCCACTGTATATTGAATTGCCGGAAGTCTTCGAGACTCCCCGTTCTGAAATACTTGATGAGCTTGTCAAGTGTCTCTCGCTGATAGTCACCAGAGGTATATGGCTTGGCCATCTCCAAGTACTTGATGACAGCGCTCAAGTCGGCAGCATATATCCCTCGAGGAGCACCGTCACCTCCTGCCCGCCAAACTTCCTCGACAAGCCTTCCATTTTCCTTCACAATCTTTGAGTTGAGTGGATGTTTTTCTCTCCCAGCCTTCGCCCAGTCTTCAACTTCTTTCGTTGTTAAGCCGGGACCATAGAAATTCACTCCACTCTCTTTGACCCAATCATGGCCTGGAGTCTTGTCCGTCATCATCGGCTCGAATGTTTCGTCAAACATGACTTTTCTGAGGTTTTCAACTTTTGCAGAGAGTGTTTCCCCAGCTTTCAGCTCTAAGTCTGCCCCATTCTTCTGTGCCACTTCTGCCGCAGCCTTGAATTCCTCAAATGTACACTCTGGCACAAGCTTGTGCGCGGTAATGTTGTCATAGAACCCATTATTGATCCAGAAGAGCTTTGCATACGTCGTGATTTTCCGGAGAACGCTTGTATCGATGCCCGCAGGATGTGTAATGATCCCCTCAAAGAGGTTGCGGACCTCTAGGGCGTTCCGGTGATGTTGGTCAATGGAGATATCTCTGCCAGCTAGTGCAGCAAGAGACAGGTAGTAGGCAAAAATCTTCTGCTTGAGTGGCAGCTGCTCAAACCCATCAGCGTAAACTTGTACGACGCGTGCTGGGCCGACTCGCTCGAGAGAATACTTTCGCTCTTGAGTTTGTTCGGTTGCCTTCGGTTTGCATCCAATCAAGAGGGCAAGAGCCAGGATGAGAAGTGGAAAGGGCTTTCGGATAACGTGTTTCATGACATTTCCTTCAATCTGTTTCATCGGGAAATCCTCTGGAAAGGACATGACAGGAAACGAATGAGCAATTGGGAATTCTTCAGCTCAAATATAGACCAAAACACCTGCAAACGCAAGAAACAGCTTCATTCGGGTGAAAGAAGAGAAGCTTGACAATCTCCACTTTTTATGATACTTTTTTCAACACCTTTTCGATGAGCCTCTCCAAGACAACATACCGCATCGTCTTTTTCGCATCGCTCATCTGGTGCCTCTCGATCATTGCCCCACCGATCGCTGTACACTTCGGCGCGGTAAGGCTTGCAGATTTTATCTACGGATTTTTCTCTCGCATCTGTCACCAACTTGACTCGCACTCTCTTCACCTTTTTGATGCAAAGCTTGCAGTCTGCGCTCGATGCGCAGCAATCTACTACGGCTTCTTCGTCTCTGTGATTCTTTATCTGCTCTTCTTGCGAAAGACGCGAACTGGAGCAGTAACGGATGTTATTATACAATCACCCCGTCGACTTCTTCTTTCGATCCTGCCCATCCTCCTCGATGTGGGTCTCTCTGAACTTGGTGTTCATGAGAGTACACTGGTTACTCGTGTAATGTCCGGGGTGATCTTTGGGATTGCTCTTCCGTTCATCCTCATCCCGCCAGCTGAGGAGGCGCTTAAAGAGCTGAGGTTGAAATTGTCACTGTCCTTTTTGGGGGAAATTCGCCATGCAGAATAGACCAACGAAGTTTCTTGCCTCACTCTATGGTGGCATCGTTATTGCAACCATCTCCTCCGTCCCGGGGCTCAACCTTATCAACTGCTTTTGTTGCGCAGGCATTATGCTCGGAGGCTTGTTCGCTGTCTTTATTTACAGTCGACAACTGACATCAGAGATGCTGCCCCTGAGTGCTGGCGACGGTGTCCTCCTTGGCGCGCTATCGGGAGTCATCGCCGCATTTCTCAGTCTTCTCTTGCATCTTGTTGTCTATGCTCTTTTCGGGAACATTGCCGAACGCATCATCTATGAAATTGCGCGCTCGATTTTAGATGCCACCAACGTCCCGCCCGAAGCATCGCAGATGTTTGAGCAAGTGTTCCGTGAGGCGCTCGAGCGTGGACTCACACCTCTTGTCCTTTTCTTCTCTCTCATCCAGGATCTCATCCTTTACACTCTTTTTGGTCTCCTCGGGGGTTTAATTGGATACGCGATTTTCAAGAAAGGAACTCAGCAGATTCAACCTGCATCTCCCGCTCCGTAACTCATAATGGCTATCGACCCGATTGTAGGAATCGAGAAGATTGAGAATGAAGAGGCAAGGCGACATCGCCTAATTTTGCTAGGGGTGCTTGCATCCCCGATCTCCCTCGCTACGGCACTTCCAGCAATTGTTCACGTTCTTCGCGTGAATCTTGTTCCTCAATTTTATATCTTCTGCCCGTTCTTGACCTTTACAGGTATTCCATGTCCATTCTGCGGACTCACTCGGAGCCTGTTGAGTTTACTGCGAGGAGACTTTGCCCAAGCTTTCTGGCATCATCCCTTCGGCCCTTCAATATGGGGTGGATTGGCGCTGTCCGTGTTCTCCTCGCTCGTTCTCTTATTCTTCCAACGAAGAGTCGCATTGAAAATTCCAGAAGATCTTAGAACAGCCTCAGTTGTCGCCGTTGTACTTGTCGTCTGGACTGCAAACATCTTGTTTGGTCATCACTGAGATTACACCTCTAGCTGCGTGATCTTCCCAGTCCTAGAGCAATCGAAACTCTGAGAGGTGGCTATTTGCCGAAATTATTCGCAGTCTGCCTGTTGAGCCTTCTCCTGATAAGGAGTGAGGACCCCGATCAGTCCGCCATCCGTTGTCTTCTAATGGAGAGAATGCCAAGACAATGAAGATAATCACGCGAACAAAGACCATATTCATCACAATTTCATTTCTTGCGTATGCTCTCTGGATGGGAGAAACGCTCTCCCAATCACGAGAGCCTCGACTCGCGACGCTGACAATTCTCCACTGGAATGATCTCCATTCTCAAAACGTTCCCTTCAAAGTTGTGATGGGAGATTCGCTCAGTGGGGGAGATTCTGTGTACTACGTGGGAGGAACTGCAACCCTCCTCGGCTACATACACCAACTTAAAGGGAACAGCGCGGATGTTGCTGTACTCAATGCTGGCGATGATTTTCAGGGGACACCCATCTCATCGATCACCAGAGGTCGCTCGCAGATTGAACTGATGAATATTATCAACCCAGATGCGATGACGCTGGGCAACCACGAATTTGATTATGGTTTGCAGAACCTCGAGAAGGATCTGAGCCTGGCGCACTTCCCAATCCTCAACGCAAACATCTTTGACGAGCGCAACGGAAGAAATTTCCAGGAACCATATCTCGTGAAGACGTTTGGGAACGTGAGGGTCGGGATAATTGGGTTGATTGCTTCAGACCTCCCCATTCTCACAATGAGGGAAAGCATCAAAGGTCTTAGGATACTAAACCATGTTCAGGTGACACGAAAGTACATCGCAGAGCTGAAGAAACAACAAGTGAATTTGATTATTGTACTGAGTCATATTGGTGTGGACGCCGATGAAGCTCTTGCGGATTCTGTTCCAGATATCGACGTTATCGTAGGCGGGCACAGCCACACGCCGCTGTTCCAACCAGCCAAAAGGAAACACACGATCATCTGTCAGGCGGGTACGCGCGGAAGATGGGTCGGAGAACTGGATTTAACGGTGGATTTAGCGGGAGATTCCGTGTATCAGTATGACGGTAAGCTCGTCGAAACAGCAGTTGGGAAAGTCACTCCCAACCCGATCGCCGCAGCAAAAGTCGACGAGCTTGAAAGTTCCGTCGATAAAGAGCTGAATCAAGTGATTGGCACGCTGGGGGTGGACTGGCAACGAGCATACAATCACGAGAGCAACATTGGTAACTGGGCTGCCGACGTGATGCGCGAGTTTGCACAAACGGATGTTGCCTTTGCGAACTCCGCCGGCTTTCGAAAGGATTTGCGCGCTGGCACCATCACTGTTCGCGATATCTGGGAGATGTTTCCATTCAACAACAATTTTGTTACCTTTCGTGTGAGTGGCAAGATGCTACGCGCAATGATTTCTTGGCAAGCAGATGGCAAAGGAGAGTTCATGCAAGTCTCCGGCCTGCAGTACAGATTTGATTCATCAAAGCCTTTAGGTAAGAAGGTGCTTTCCGTCGAGCTGATTGGAAGGCCCGTAGATGACGACAGCATGTATTCAGCGATCACAAACAACTACGTCGGTGGACACTTGCATGAATTCCTTGGGGTCCCTGAAAGACAGGTCGAGGTAATCCAACTGTCCAAAGTCGACCACGAAGTCTTTGTAGAGGCAGTGAAGAAACAAAAGCACATCTCTTCACGGCTCGAGGGGCGCATTGTTGATGTCGCAAGACAATGAAGTTCAAAACTTCGGGAGACTGGGGAATAAACGAAGAGAAACCCAATCTCAAGTTGGAACGTTATTCATATAAACACTAGCAGGAGAGACAGAGATGAAGAAAGTGAAACTAAGAACGATTTTGCTCGTTGACGATGAGCCGATGTGGCTCGATGCAATGAGGATAGTACTAAAGGACGAAGGCTACAGGACGATTACTGTAACGAGTGGCGAAGAAGCTCTCCTGAAGCTCCAGACGCGGAAACCCGATCTCATCATGACGGACGTGCGGATGCCTGTGATGAACGGCTTCGACCTCTTCCAGAAAATCCGAGAGATTCCAAAACTGGCGAGAGTTCCGATCGTCTTTATGTCTTCGATCGATGACTACTATGCGAGGCGGACGGCGAAAGAGCTTGGTGCTCAAGGCTATATCACAAAGCCAAGCTTCTCGGAGGATTTGAAGAGATCGGTGGAGAGTTTCTTTAAAGAGCTGCCAAAAGTGAATATCTTGGGCCCTCCTGGTGCCAGGAATAGCTAAGACGCTAGTCCCTATGATTATGCTCCTCTTGGCATTGCATCGCAGCTCTCACGAACTCCCGGAAGAGAGGATGGGCGTTCGTGGCTCGAGAGCGCAGTTCGGGGTGAAATTGACCAGCCACAAACCAAGGATGATCTGCTAATTCAATGATCTCGACGAGGTTGTTCTGTGGGCAAATGCCGCTGAAGATCATCCCATGGTCTGCCAACTGCTTCTTGAACTTGTTGTTCACTTCATACCGGTGACGGTGGCGCTCGTACACTAGCTCCTTCCTGTAAGCCTGATAAGCCTTCGTTCCCTTCTGAAGCTCACAAGGATAGCTCCCCAACCGCATCGTTCCCCCCTTCTCCTTCACGTTTTTCTGCTCGAGCATCATGTCGATAACGTTGTAACGCGTCTTCCCGTTGAATTCAGTGCTGTTTGCCCCCTTCATACCACAGGCGTTTCGAGCGAACTCGATAACTGCACACTGGAGTCCAAGGCAGATACCGAAGAAGGGAATCTTGTTCTTCCGAACGTATTGGATTGCTCTAATCTTTCCTTCGATACCACGCTCTCCAAAACCGCCAGGCACAAGCACCCCCGAGAGGTCGCTTAAGCGACTCGCCGGATCACCCTGTTCGAGGTCCTCCGCCCGGATCCACCTCAAGTCGACTGCAACGTTGTTCTCCGCACCCGCATGCACAAACGACTCCATGATGCTCTTATAGGCGTCCCGAAGGTCTGTGTATTTTCCGCATACACCGATGCGTACTGTTCCGCTCGGATTTGTCACCCGGTTGACAAATTTCGTCCAGTTCCTCAAGTCGTGATGTCCACATTGGATATTTAGTTTCTCAATAACAACCTCATCAAGCTTCTCCTTCGCGAACATGATGGGAACTTCATAAATCGATTCGACATCGCGAGCTTCCATGACGTCTTCAGGAGCGACGTTGCAGAAAAGTCCAATCTTTTCTCGAAGATCGCGTGTGAGTTTCTTCTCGACACGACAGAGGAGAACATCCGGCTGCACACCGATTTCAAGGAGCGTCTTGACACTGTGTTGTGTCGGCTTTGTCTTCAATTCACCAGCCGACTTGATGAAGGGAACAAGTGTCACGTGGATGTTCAGCGCGTTCCGACGGCCAACTTTGAGCATAAACTGCCGCATCGCCTCGAGGAAAGGGAGGCTCTCAATATCACCAACTGTCCCACCAATTTCTGTGATGACGATGTCGTATCTCCCACTGTCACCAAGTTTTGAAATTCGCCGCCTGATCTCATCCGTAATGTGAGGGACGACCTGCACGGTGGCACCGAGGTAGTCGCCCCGTCTTTCTTTTGAGATCACTTCGAAGTACACTTGTCCAGTTGTGGTGTTGTTATCCCGCGACATGCTCATATCGAGGAAACGCTCGTAATGCCCGAGGTCAAGGTCTGTCTCCGCGCCATCGTCCGTTACATACACCTCACCGTGCTGAAATGGGTTCATTGTCCCGGGGTCTACATTGATATACGGATCGAACTTCTGAATCGTCACGCGCAGGCCGCGTGACTTCAGAAGAAATCCAAGTGAGGCGGCTGCAATCCCTTTACCCAGAGATGAGACAACACCTCCCGTCACAAAAATGTATTTCACTTTATTATGTGCCACGTTTTCTCCTTTGCCTAACTGGCCCGCCAAACCTCTGGCGGGCTGGCGGTTTCACAAGTCGTAGTGGTTCCGCTGGAGAGACAATTCCTCCCGAGAGAACCATCTTCAAGCCCTCTTCAACACTCATGTCAAGCGGCGTTGCGTCAGATTCGGGGACAAGGATGAGTACGCCCGACGTCGGGTTTGGTGGATTTGGTACATAGATGCTGAGCATTTTTCGAGAGGTTCTTCCAGCACCATTCACTATGATTTCGTTGGTCATGAAACCGACGGTGTAGATCCCTTTCCTCGGATATTCAACCAAGAGGACTTTCCGGAAAGTTTTTCCCTTCTTCCCAAGTGAAAAAGCCTGAAGCAAATCTTTCGTGGCGCTGTAGATCGAGCGCACGAGCGGGATGGACATGAGAATTCTTTCCAGCGCTCTCAAAAGAAGCGTGCCGAGGATGAACCGCGACACGACACCGAGGACGAGAACGATGATGATAAACGTCACAACCCCGAGGCCGGGGACGCGCGTTCCAATCCACCTCTCGAGAACAGGCTGGACCGGTGAGATGATCCCATCGATCATATTGAAGAGGACCGTCACAAACCAAACCGTTACAGCCACTGGAATAAAAATCACCAACCCACGGAAAAATGCCGTCCGCATCTTCGCCCAAATGGTTCGCTGGATTATTTCTTCTCCTCCTTCTGGCATCGGTTAATTCCTCATTTTCTCTCTGAGGCGCTCAAGATCCTCCAGTGTGTCCACGGAAAACGAATCATGTTCTGTAACGACACACTTGAGGCTGTGACCGTGCTCGAGAATGCGGAGCTGCTCGAGTTGCTCTGCTTGTTCAAGTGGAGAACTATCCCACTGAGTGAATGTGAGGAGGAACTCCTTTCGAAACACGTAGAGTCCGATATGCTTGTAATACTCATGCCGTTTGACCCACATTCTTTGATCTGGGTCTGCTCGAAGAAAGGGGACAATCGAGCGTGAGAAATACAATGCAAAACCGCTTTCGTCAATCGCGACTTTGACCACGTTCGGATCGAGGAGCTCCTCGGGCGAAGCAATCTTCTTCACCGGTGTGCTAGTGTGAATCTCCTCAGCATCAAGCAGGGCCTGCACCGTCTCATCAATCATCTCGGGTCTGATGAGCGGCTCGTCTCCCTGGATATTCACGATGACATCGGCTTGAAGACTTCTCGCTGCGTAAGCTACACGATCACTCCCACTCTGGAGCGTTCTCGGAGTCATAACCACCTTGCCGCCAAACGCCGAAACTGCGTTCGAAATGCGTTCATCATCGGTCGCTACAAGAACATCGGTGAGAAGCATCGCGCTTTTCGCTCTCTCATAAACATGTTGGATGATCGGTTTGCCAGAGAGATCGAGCAACGGTTTCCCAGGCAGGCGTTTCGATGCGTATCGCGCTGGAATAATGCCAATGACTATCGAAGCCATGTTGTTATTGATCAATGACTTTAGGGACCTTGAAGAACTTGTCGGTCTTCGACGGCGCGTTCTTCAGAACTTCAGTGACTGGCTGAGACGGCTTCACAACGTCCTCTCGGAAGACGTTGGTGAGAGGAATAACTTGCGCCAGCGGCTCAACGTTTGATGTGTCAAGCTCGTTGAGCTTCTCCATGTACTCAAGGATCTTGTTGAGCTGGTCCATCAGCGTTTTCTTCTCCTCATCCGAAAACTCGAGTCGTGCCAGACTTGCAACATGCTCAACGTCTTTCAAAGTTACTGGCATAAAGCCCTCCTCCAATCTTCAAATACTCGCTTTCACGCAGGCTCGATGTAGTCAGAAGCAATCACGCTCCGGACGCGCTCCATGAGCCGCATCTCTCCTTCTTTCCCGTTACATCCGTTTGTTGCAAGTGGAGAATGAAGGATTACTTCAATGTTGCCTGGATTGATTCTCAATCGCTGTTTCGGAAGAATTGAAAAACTCCCGTTCACCGTTACGGGGACAATTGGCACCCGAGATCGAACCGCAAGAGCAAAGGCCCCACGCTTGAACGATTGCATTTTTCCATCGTGAGTTCTCGTCCCCTCCGGAAACAAGAGAACAGAAGAACCCTCCCGAATCTCCCGTGCGGCTTTCTCAAGGCTTTCGATTGCCTCACGACTGTCTCCACGATCGATGGAAATATAGCTCCCAAGTTTCATTGCCCACCCAAAGATCGGCAACCGTGTGAGTTCTTTCTTGAACACAATGCGAATCTGACCTGGAAGGACTGCGACGAGGGCGGGGATGTCGAAGTAGCTTGCATGGTTCGCGGCATAAATATAGTTCTCCCCTGCCTGAAGATGTTCCAGCCCTTTTGCCCGGACGCGGATCGGGGTAACCTTAAGAACAAGCTGTCCCCACGTTCTGGCACACCAATGGAATGGTCGGCCCTTTCGATTGAAGGGTAGAAGAAGGATAGCCAGGGTTGCCATCAGAACTGTGACGACGATGAGGGCCACCGATTTAACTAGTGACAGCAGCATATTTGTCTCGTTCGCTCTCGGCACGCTTGATTCTCTTCTCAATCGATGGGTGACTGTGGAACAAAAACTCCACAACCGGATTTGGCGCAGAATCTGCTAAGTTCATCTCTGCAAGCTTCTTCAGCGCGTCGATGAATGCCGACGGGTTTCCACTCTTTTTAATAGCGTACTGGTCTGCCTCGTACTCATGCCTCCGCGAGATCAGGTTCATGATCGGACTGGTGAGGAAGCCGAAAAGCCCCAACCAGAGTCCTAACAATGGAAAAGCGGCAAGGTCATCAATGCGCTCAAACCCAAAGAGAGACAGCGACACCAAATAAAGGCGTGAAGTGATAAACAGACCGACGAACATCACGACCGTACTGAGGAGAATGCCTTTCCAGATGTGTCCCAGACGATAGTGACCAAGCTCGTGCGCAAGGACGGTCTCGATTTCATCCTCCGAAAACTTCTCGAGGAGTGTATCGCCCAAGATCACCCTTTTCGTCTTCCCTAATCCCGTGAATCCTGCGTTTGCCTTTTTCGTGTTCTTACTCATGTTGAAAGAGAATACACCTTTCACATGAAACCCAGCTTCAGCACACAGTCGATTGATTCGTTCTTTCAGTTCTTCTTTCTCTAAACGGGTGAATTTGTAAAACAGGGGGAAGATTACCTTCGGAGCGATGCGAGCAAGGAGCGTCGTAAAGATGAACATCACGACAGCAACAGGCAGCCACCACGAATTCCCAAACTTCTCCAGGCAATAAAAGAAGACGAGAAGAACCGGAATACCAAGAAAACCCCCAACAAGGAGGGCTTTCGTCTGTTCCCAGAGCCAGTGGAAAAAAGTTTGACTTGAGAGACTGTAAGCGTGTTCAAGATAAAACCCTGAGTAAAATTTGAGGGGAAAACTAAGCACGATTTCCGTGATTCCCAGGAGTGCAGCAAAGACCAGAAATGCCAAGTACTGATTGTTACATGCTGAAGAAGTAAGAGAGGCGATATTGCGAGAAAAGCCTGTGGCTACAACTGCGATGACAAAAGCGAAAAGAAGAACTGTCCCAGAGAGGCTGACGACAAGCTTACGGCGGTTATAGGCCTCGACGCGAGTGCGGTTTTCGGAGGTGGCTCCGGCCTTTGGCGGGACAGGTCGGCCGCTCTCTTCCGCCAGTTCCATCACCTTGAACCCAACGGCCGACATTCCTGATCATCATCCGAATGATGAAAGCCCTCGTGGTTTGTCTAACATAGAAAATTTCAGTCTGAAAAGCAAGCTTACCAAAGGCCTCACAAGCGACCGACCATCATACCCCACCCTTCTCTCTTTCGATTCCACCATCGGTAGAGACGGGGACCTGTCCAGATTGTGATAAGCATGAACACGATGCCCGCGATCACATCAATAACGTAATGGTAGCGGAGATAGACAGTGGAGATGACAAGCAGCACACCAACAGCCAGGATGAAATGCCGGCTCTTCAACCGCGACTGGTAGGCGAGAAAGATCAGCACAAGTGTAAGCTGCGTGTGACCGCTTGGAAACACATCACGTTGAGCAAAATTCACGGGATTTGCAGCATTGTGCGGGATGGACTCCGCACTGTTCAGGAACTCTCTCAGAGCGTTCGTCATAAAGACGCCCGGAAGGTCTGCATTCGTGGTCTCGAAATTGTGGAGAGTAAAGCGCGGACCAACAGCAGGAAAGATAAAGTAAAACACATAGCTGAGATAAAACCCGTAGAGGATAACGAACATCCCATAGCGGAACTCTTCGACCCGATGCTTCTGGTAGTACTCGATCGCTGCGATGAGAAACAGGAAATAGAACATCGAGTAACAGAACTGCATCACTTCGGTAAGAATGGGGGTCGTCCACTGTTCAAGCCACTGGGTCGGATCGACGCCGAAGATCCATCGATCGATCACAATGAACACGGCATCGAAATCGTGTGGATTAATGGGGTGCACCATCAGATAAAGCTCTTTGAACACGATGAGCGTCACGGGTACGGGATACCAGTCACGGAGGAAGCTGAGGAGAGCGCTTGGAGATCTCCTCGCTGATGAAATGAGAACAAGGACGATCACCATCAGCGAAACATTAAGAAGGACGATGAGGGCCCATCGTGGAACCAGGGCTGAGAAGAGGAGATTTGTCAGAGAAAGCAAAAGAAGAGCAAGGAGACTGACTGTGTCCATTGCTCTCAAGGAGGAGAGAAGAGATTTGAGCGACATATTCTCCCGAAGGGATGGCGCTGCCATCAGTGACCGAGGAAACTTGTGATAAGCATCGCCACAGTGAGAAGAATTAACGTAACTACCGTGACCCAGGAGACAACATTGAACGTTCTCGAGTTGACAAATTCTCCCATAATCTCTTTGTTGTTCACAAGAGATAGCATGAACATAAGGACGAACGGGAGGATCATCCCGTTGACGACTTGCGTGAGAAGCATCACGCGAATGAGAGGAAAGCCTGGAATGAGAACAACAAGGGCACCCACAACGATGAGGAAGGTAAAGAGGCTGTAGAACTGCGGAGCCTCCCGGAATTTCTTGTTGACACCTGCCTCCCATCCAAATCCCTCACAGACATAGTACGCGGTGGCAAGGGGAAGGATTGAAGCTGAGAAGAGTGAAGCGTTAAAGAGTCCAAATGCAAATAGCTCCGACGCGTACCTCCCTGCCAGGGGGCCAAGAGCGAGGGCAGCATCGGCAGCCGTTTCGACCGAGATGTGATGCTTGTAAAGCACTGCCCCACATGCAACGATGATGAAGAATGCGACGATATCCGTCATAAAACCGCCAATGATGACATCGAGGCGCGAATGCTTGTATTCCTCCACACGGATGCCCTTTTCGACAACCGAAGATTGGAGGTAGAACTGCATCCATGGGGTGATTGTCGTCCCGACAACTCCCATAAACACTACGAGGAATGATGCATCGAGATGGAAGGTGGGAACGAACGTCATTTTTGCCACCCCACTCCAATCCGGCTCCGCAAGGAACCCGGAAATGATGTACGTGATGTAGAACATGCTTGCGACAAGGAAAATCTTCTCGACTCGCCGGTAGGTTCCTTTGACGACAAGGAACCAGACAAACGCCGCTGAGAGCGGTATCGAGATGTATTTCGAGACGCTGAAAATCTCGAGGCTTGCCGCGACACCGGAGAACTCCGCCATCGTGTTCCCAAAGTCCGCAATCAGAAGCGCAATCATAATGTAGAATGTTGCGCGGACGCCGTAATTCTCGCGGATGAGGTCGGCGAGCCCCTTTCCCGTAACAACTCCCATCCGAGCACAAATCTCTTGCACGACAATAAGGGCAACCGTGATGGGAATGAGCGTCCACAAGAGTGTGTAGCCGTAGGACGCTCCTGCGACAGAATACGTCGTAATACCTCCAGCATCGTTATCGATGTTCGCTGTAATAATGCCCGGCCCCATCACCGAAAGGAAGATAAGGATTGAGCGAAAAGCACCGCTAGGGAGGAATTGCCGCTTGAAGATTTTGAGTTTCATGTTGCTGCGGGAACTCGTGCGCGACGTTTCCATGCAATAGAGATCATCTTGCTAAGGATATCATCAATCGTGATGATCCCCTGAAGGACACCCCCTTCATTGAGGACGGGGATGACAAACATATTGTACTTGTCGAGTTTGAAGGCAACGCTGCGCACCGTGTCGTTCACATGCACAGAGATTGGCTTCCGAAGCATCACCTCGGTGATCGCCTGGTCCGGCTGGGCGATAAGCAGGTCCCTGAAAGTCACGGAGCCAACAAGCTTCTGGTTTTCATCCACCACATACGCGGAGTGGATCGTCTCGGTCTTCAAGGTCATTTCTTTGATGCGAGAAATTGACTCTGCCACTGTGATCGTATGGGGAAGAGAGATGTATTCGGTGGTCATTAAACCACCGGCAGACTCGCTGGAATAACTGAGAAGCATCGACAGCTTTTTTGCCCGGGTTGTTTCCATCAAACCGAGAAGTTGCTGAACAAGCCGGACAGGCATTTTCTCGAGAATATCTGCTGCTATATCGGGGGGGAGCAACTCAAGCACGCTGACGGCATCCTTTGCCTCCAGCTCTTCGAGGAGCGCTTCCTGGTTGTCGAGGTTTACACCTTCGAGGATACGTGCCTGGGTCTTTAGGTCAAGTGATTTGAATAGCGCCGCTCGCTCTGCCGAACCTAACTCCACCATGATCTCGCCTAAATCCCCGGAAGGGATTTGTGCAAGATCCTTGTATGCAACAGAGAGTCGAACGGTCCCCTTTACCGGATGAACGGCAAGGGGCTGGATGTATTTCCATCCGATAAAGTGTTCTTTGCTCAAAAACGGTGCCTTGGGCGCCACGAGTCGGACGAGAGTATCCACTGTTTTCTCCCACCCGAGACGCCGGACGAGGCCGCGAGCACCAATGTCCACGTGAGCGACACGAAGCTCACGATCCACACGGAGAAGGTGCACATCGTTAACCCGAATTACTTTCCGATTGAATGTATCGACGACCTGCTGATCAAGCAGATCACGACGGAGGGTGAACTCGTATGTTCCAAGTGTCGATGTGAACGAGATCTTCTCAAGAGGAACGTTGAGCTTTGCAGCCGTATTGATTCCTTGGACATACTCCCATGTTATGTCCGCATATTTTCGACTCAGAAAGCCGTCTGAGATGATGAGCGAGATCGCCCGAGGGAATTGCTCCGAGAGTTGAAAGGCGATGTCGTAAATAACACCTGCCTTGCGGTTGTTCGCATCGAAGACCTTTTTGTTCAGGAGAAGGGAGAAAAAGACGAACATCACTCACTCAGATTCATCGGGGGTTCTCCATGTGTTCATCCGAGCTCCTTTGCACGCACAGCTCCTTGAGCTGCTGAGAAATCTCGTTACTGAGTTCGACGAATTCATGGATTGAAAGTTGCTCGGGACGACGGCTGAGGTCCGATCGAAGCTTGGATGAATCAAGACCTTCAAAACTCAGGTATCGCAGCCCATTTCGGAGAGTCTTTCTTCTCTTGCCAAACGTTCCTCTCACAAGGGCAACGAAGATCTCTTCATCGAGGAGCTCGTACACTCGCTTTTGTATAAGATCGAGCCGGAGAAGAACTGAAACAACCTTTGGCGCTGGCGAAAACGCTTTCGGTGGGACTTTGAAGAGAAGCTTTGGCGTTCCATAGTATTGGCAGAAAACGGAAAGAATCCCATAGTCTTTGGTGTCTGGCTTGGCCACAATCCTCTTACCGACCTCAAGCTGCATCAACATCATCAGATCACGCACCACCTCCCGCTGTTCAATTGTTTTGAACAGAATTGGACTTGTAATGTAGTAGGGAATGTTACCTACAACACGAAGGCTACTTCTAAGTTCTTTTGAAATCTTGAGGAAATCAACTTCGAGGATATCTTGCCGCACAACGAGAAGTCGTTTTGCCGCACACTCCTTCTCAAACCTCCTGACGAGAAGCTGAGCTGCACGCTCGTCAATCTCAACTGCGACGACGACCTTTGCCTGCTCGACCAGATATTTCGTGAGAGCCCCCTTGCCCGGGCCGATCTCCAGAACAGCATCCTTCGGATCAATCTCTGCGGTACGAACAATTTTTCTGGCGATGTTATCATCAACGAGAAAATTCTGTCCAAGCGATTTCCGCGGTCGAATGATCTGGTCCATTCAGACCCAGTCACGGCTTCTTGAATAGTTTCTTGAGCTGCTCTTCAAGCTTCGACTTCCCCTCGTCAAGTTTCCTCTGAACCTCCTCTTTCGCCTTCTCTTGAACTTCCCCTTTCTTCTTCTCGACCTCCTCTGTCACTCGCGCGCGCAGCTTTTCCTGCGCCGCTTCTGTATCCCAACGGAACTTCGGTGTCTCTGTCGTCCCACCGACGAGAAGAAACAACGTTACACGACCGTCTTTGTCTTTGAAGAGATTTGCAACCTGCCCTGCAACGCTAGTTGACATAAATTGATTGCTCACCGCTCCGGAGAGTTTGACAGCGAGTTTGTAATCGAGCGATCCATCAAACCCCTGCCATCCAGAGATAAGGAAATCATTGCCACTCGTGGCGATCTTCAGATCTGGAGTATTTATTTTTCCACCTGAAATCTTGAAAGAGTGTGACCACGATTTGAACGTCGCCTCCTTCATCTCAGGAAGATTAAGAAAAGAGGCAAGCCGATCCATCACGGGATATCCAGTGAGCTTTCCATCCATGATGCGGAGAGTTCCATCTCCAGAGAGGCTGTTCGGTAGGAAACTCAGTGAGTCGTTCAGCGCCCCTTTCAGCTTTGCTGTGAGAGACAACTTTCCGAAGATATGGTCTCCAAAGGTAGTAGCTTTGCTGAGCAGCAAATGCCCGTCGGCGCCTGCTGCATCGAGAGTCAGATCGAACACCGGTTGCTTTGCATTCCGAAGATCGATCGTCCCGCTGGCACTCATGTTCCCGCCGTACGCCTTGAGCGAGAGATTTCTCATTTGAATGACCTTCTCGGAGGAGGAGACGGTGCCGCGAACATCTGCACACTCAAACGGGTCTTTTCCTTTGTACACGAGCTTAGAAATCGCTATCGTTGCGTCAATGTTAAACGGCGGGATTACCAGTGGCTCTTTCGACGGAGTTGATTCGAAATACGGCGAGGTAAGGGTGACGTTTATTGAGGGTCTGAGGTTTTTTCCTCTTTCTTTCCCAAACGTCGATGGAAAAACGGCTGAGAGAAAATCCCTCAGGACAAACGAGAGCGTGAGGTCTGAGGAACCGTACTTCACGCGCAACTCCCTCGTTTCAATCACTTGGTTGCTAAGCGTGATAGCACCGCTGGCCTTTGTAGCCGGTCCTTCAGCCGAACTCATGCCCACATCACGAAGTTCGAGCACCCCGCTTCCTTTCAAACCCTGAGGCTGGCTCGGCTTCCCCTTCACCGAGACTTTCGCTCTGAGGAGACCTGACAGCGTTGTTCCTCGCTCGAGTGGATAGAAATCCTTTACGTCCAAGAGATTTATCAAACCTTCCACGTGTGCATCAAGAGTGGGATCGCTGAAATTGGTGAGAAGTAATCTCATTTTGACCAGATTCTCACCGAGTTTTGCCGAGAGATCCTGGACTTCCAGAGTACTCTTCGATGACGAGCTCAGAAGAGTTGCTTTGAAGTTGATATCCGTGATTGACTTCGGGAGGCTACGATAGTGAACCTTCCCGTTCGCCAAGAAGCACTCAATTGAAATATCCGGCTGCTTTCCGTTACCGATCTCGCCCCTAATGTTTGCTTGGAGTCGCGCGGTGCCTTCGACCTGGGCATTCTCTAGTTCCTTGACGACGTCTCGAGGAATCAACGAGAGAACCTGCTTGAGATCGAGGTTTTCCGAAGCAAGTGTGAAATCAACAAATTGTTCTTGGTTCGCGAGCGTCAAGGAGCCTTTCATCCCGAGCTTGAGACCTTGAATTTCAAGTTCCCCTGTATCCAGCGTCACTTTGTCCTTTTCAGCGTGGATCGTCGATTTCTCTCTAAGATGGAGTTGAAGTCTGTGGATTGATGGATTCTCAGTTGCTCCGTAGCTTACCTCACCGACAGTCACATCGGCCTCCGAACGCAACTCATTCACCTCGGGAATGCTTTCAATGTGAAGATGTGTGTTGAGGCCTTTCAATCGAATAGCTTGGTCTTTTTGTCGATTGAGATACTCAAAATCTCCATCCTCGATTTCGAAGTTCGAAAGGAGCAAAGCCCCCTCCGCACTATACTTCAAAGTAAGACTCGGCTTTTCCTGATTGCCTTGCTCAACTCTCTCGGTTGGATTAGAAAAGTTCTCTTGTCCCTTCTCATTGACCTCGAGAAAGATCATGGGTTTGTGAAAGACGAGCTTATTGACTTCAAGCCGATTACCGAGAAGCGGGAGAAGCCTGACGTCAAGGACGAATTCATCAAGGGCAATGATCGGTCTCTCGCTGAATCCCGGTCCTTTACGATTTGCCATGCTAAACCCTTCGACCTTCACTCCGAGATTGGGGAAGAGGGACAAACCGATTTCTTTTGCAGTAACATCTCGATTTGTGGCAGCTTGGATATTTGGGAGGATAATCGCTTTCAATCTCTCGCTTGTGAAGTACAATTTTAGAAAGAGAACAACAGCGACGAGGAGAAGGAGAGGAATCGCTAGAACGGTAACAAGGATTTTCGTGCGTCGACTGATCACCACATTCCGTCCTGCTCTTGCGGTGAGAAAGGTAACTTCGCTAATATATTGAAAACAGCCCTAATTGTCAATAAAACTGCAGAGGTTGAGAGAAAAAG
>Ga0315282_10003991_pt1 | contig 26051 bp, 20 predicted proteins | sample YL17G07_20_MG_FD_203693 | JGI IMG/M metagenome (GOLD analysis project Ga0315282, IMG submission 203693) | Sediment microbial communities from Yellowstone Lake, YNP, Wyoming, USA - YL17G07_20 | ecosystem: Environmental > Aquatic > Freshwater > Lake > Sediment | place: USA: Wyoming | collected... | reverse complement strand
GGCGCCAGGTCAACGCCCGGATGCCGACGCCCAACCCGAATTACGAGCCGCCGACCGGCCCGAAAACGGCCGCCCTCGCCAGGCCGCTTCCCCCGGCGGAGGCCGGCGCGACCTTCGAGGAATAGCGCACCGAATCGCGGCAGGCCGTCCTCGCCGCCGCGCAGGTCGCCGGGCCTGCGCCGCGGCGGTCAAGACTACCCGCCGCGCAAAGCCTGCGCCGATTACTCGTCGGACCAGACGACGTTGCCCTCGGTGTGCGTGGCGGGCCCGCCCGGCCAGATTTCCTGCCGGACGCCCACCAGGCGCTCGTAGCCGATCTTCGGGTGTGCGTCCTTCCGCAGCAGGCCGCCGTGGGGAACACAGTGCGGCTGGTGGTCCGAGAAGTCCCGCCAGGAAATCGCCGTGATGAAGGGCTTGGAGATGGCCGTCCGGTAGAAGGCGTCGATCCACTCGGACTGGACGACCTCGTCCCACGGCCGGCGCCAGATCCCCCCCGAGTCGGACTCCTGCTTGGGCCCGCCCAGCGCCGCCTCCGGATCGGGCGTAACCGCCGACGGCACGCCCACCGCCGTAATGTGCACCGGCTTGCCGAGCGCGCCGAAACGGTCCAGCATGTCCGACACGGCGAGCATGTCGCGGCAGTAGTATCCCTGGCCGGCCGCGCCGAAGAACATCTGGAGGCCGACGGCGTCGAACGTCACCCCGGCGTTGATGCACATCTCCGCATAGTGGTACGGCCAGATGGACCGCTGGTTCGTCGAGAAGTACTCGCCCCAGGGATACAGCACGTCCAGCACCACCTGGGCCGACGGGTCCGTCCGCTTGACGGCATGGGTGCAGACGCGCGCGACCTCGATGATCCGGTCGAGCGAGAAGTTCATGCAGTTCTCGACGTGCAGGCCGGTCACGGCGTCCCAGTGGTCGATGCGGCCGCGGTACCGCTGGACGCACCGCTCGATGTGATCGAAGACCAGGTCGCGGATCGTCTCGAAGTCGTTCTCCCATATCCAGACCCAGTCGGGCAGGTCCCGCTCGGAGAACCGGATAAGCGACCCGCCCTTGATGACGATGCCGCGGGCCTCGAGCCAGTGAATCCAGTCGTCGTGCCACTTCCAGTCGAACTCGTGCTCGCGCGGCTCCAGGCGGCGCCACACGAAGGGCACCGTGGCGTAGTTGAACGTCTCGCCGAACCGCTGGCCTGCCCGCGGGCTGTCCTGGGCGGCCTCCCAGTGACAGCCGAAGTCGACGTGCCCCAGTTCGCCCCGCCGGCGCCGGATGGCGATGCCCTGCCGCGCGTCGGCCAGCGCCGTATCTTCCCCGAGCGCCACGGTCAGGGCGAGGGCCTCCTCGGCCAGGTCGCTCGCCGCCAGCGGCGCGTCCTGGATCGTCTCGGCCTTGGCCAGGAGCAACTTGGCCTCGCGGAAGTTCTTCTCGATCTCGTCGGTCGGCCCGCCGTAGGCGTATCCCCAGTCGTCCTTCTTACGCCAGACGTCGGCGACGCGGCCGCGCGCCAGTTCCATCGTCAGCAGGTACGGTTCTTCCCGGTCCGGCAGGAGGGCGGTCCGAAGCATGATCTTGCCCCCCCCCCGCACCGGCCAAGGCAGGTTCAGCGACGCCAGCCCCTGGCTCCGCTTTTCGCAAAACAGGCGCCCCGTCTCGGCCATGTACTGGAGCCTCGCCCGGATCGGCTGTCCTTCGAGGCTGGTCAGGTACATCTGGTCGAGGTCGAGTTCGGCGGGTGGTTTCCCGTCAACCAACACGATGAACGATAGCACGGGCGAGTGTCTCGCTTCCTTCCGTCCGTCTGCGGCCGACAGCGGCCGCGGCCCACGTCTTTCGTCAACGCTCTCATTATAAAGGGTCCGCGCCGCCTCTCAACTGAAAATCGCCGCCTCGCGACCCCGGTCGACTGCTGCTAGCCTTCGCCAAACCGCCATCCTGACCGGACGTGGGGAAAGGGTGCACCTGAATAAAGCGGCGCGCTGTAAAGAGACGTGCTATCTCTGTTGGAGGTCCCGTAACCCACAAGGGAGTCTACTGGAATTGTCCGCGTTGCAGCCAGGGCGAGCATGCCGCCGACGCGGTGATCGGCCGGTCGTTCAGCGAGGTCCTGCGGGAACTGTTGTGTCTGTTGGCCGTGGGGCTGGCCAGTTTCGAGCGGGCCTCGCAGGCGGCCACGAAGGTGCTGGGCGTGCGGGTGGACGACGAGACGCTGCGGCGTCTGACGCATCGCGAAGGCGAGCGGGTCAAGGCCGCCCCGCTGGCGGCTCCGCTCGTGCCGCCGCAGACGGACCTGGCGGCCAGTTGTGACGGGACGATAGTCCACATCCGCGAGGACGGCTGGCGGGAACTGAAGGCGTATCTGTTCACGCACGAAGCGGGCCGGCTCGGCGGGGCGCATCTGGAAGAGGCGGAGCAGTTCACGCCGCGTTTGCGGCAGTCGGCGCGAAGGTCTCGGCCAGGCCGGCCCTGATCGTCCGGGGCAGGTTCATGGACTATGACCCCGGCAGTTCCGTTGCGCGGGCCGTGTACGGCACGGACCCGACATTGACGGCCCAGATTCAACTCATCGACGCCGAGACGAACCAGGTCATCGGCGTTGCGGTGGTCACGGGCATCGTCAGGAGCGTCGTCCGCGCCAATCCCAAGGAACTGGCCTCCGGCATGAGCAAAGCCGTCAAGGGCCTGTTCTCGGCCCACATGGCGCGCAAGCCGAAGGATGAAGACTAGGCGGCAGGGGAAACGCCATGAGGCACACACTGATTATCGCCATACCGGTTATTGTGATTCTCCTGGTCGCAGGCGTTGTCCTGTTCCTCATTTATGGCACCGGATCGGCCTCCGTCCAGCGATGGATCGCCGGCCAACTTGGCGCGGTCGCCGGCAACTACCTCAACCCGCGGCTCTCGTTGGGGGCCCTGCGCTACCAGTACCCGCTCACGGCCGTCGTGGACGACGTGCGGCTGGTGGCCGATGACCCGGCGAAGGCGGGCGCGACGGTCGACATCTTCGTGGCCAAGCGCGTGACTCTCGAAATGGCCGAAATCCCGATAGTGTAGCATCCTTACCGCGGTCGAAGAGCCTGTCCGAAAAACCGCGGGTCAGGCATATATGCCACCAAAGCCCGCCGTTGGGCTTTGGTTGGCATGTCGCTTCAGCCCCGGGAAGGAGAACCGCAACAACTTCACTGAGGCAAACGCAAAAGCGCGTTTGCCTGAGACTGTAGCACCAGTACCGGCGGATTCTGAACAACGATCCTCGGCTATGGGCCAACACTGGCCATAAGGGCCGGTTCTCTCTCGAAACCAAGCCGGATAGCAGGGTGACCCGCGGAGGTGCCTCCCCGTTTTTGCTGTAAACTCTTGTCACACAAGGGATTACCCCGAAGGGCTCCAATGAAGATGCTACAGTCTCTCTCATAGCCGCCATTGGCAACCGCAATTTCCCACGCCTGGCCATCGAGGAAGTGACACAGCGTGCCGCCCTGTTGGTCTGCCGTCCGCAGACGCGTCTCGGCGGTGTGGTCGCGACTCCAGCCGTAGCGCAGCCCATGGCCGCGATCGCCGAACTCCTCGCCGTAATCCGGCCAATAGTCGTCGGAAGCCGCAGCCGTCTTTGGTTGAAAGCGAATCTTGACCGGGCCCTGGTTGAAGTCCGCGTTCGGCCGTGGCGGCTCCACCGGTCCTCCCTCGATCTTGAAGACGTACGCCTGGCGGCAGGGGCGGGCGGACTCCTGCTGCACGGCGCTCGGTAACTCGATTGCGAGTCCCCGTGCCTCGTCGCGCTTCCACTTCAGCGGCTCGGTCACACCGAGCAGGCGGACCATCGTGCCCTCGCGTGGCCGGATGCGGCGGAGCACGAGTCGTTCGCCCGGCCAATGCAGGCTGATGGCGTACACATGGCGACCGTCTTTGTTGTGTGTGTAACGGATGTCATTTCCCTCCGCGTAGTAATTCCAGGGCCGCGTGCCATAGATCGCCTCGCCGTTGACCTTCAGCCAGTCGCCCACGTACTCCAGTTGCTGGACCGCGGTGGGGTGAAAGTTGCCTTGCGCATCGGGGCCGATGCTCGGCATGAAGTTGCCGCCTTTGGCCACGATGTCGATCAGGTTCGAGAGGATCCAGGCGCCCGACTTGTACCGCGTACCCACCGGATCGTAGGCAAACTGGCCCGAGAGCGTGTGGATGACCATCCACGGCCGATCGACCCGCTTGTCCGTCAGTCCTTCGCTGGCGGGCACCCAGTTCTCCGGCGTCGTGTAGTCGCCGTAGGCTCCGATGCCGCGTTCCCGGAACAGCACGTCGGGCTGGAGCCTGCGGGCCATGAGCACGGTCTGCTTCACGTCCGGCCAACAGAACTCCGGCAGCGTCATGTCCAGGCAGACCATGTCGATGTTGCCGTAGTTCGCCAGGATTTCGCGGATTTGCTGGCGGTGCCGCGCCGCGAATCGGGCGTAACCTTCAGGATCGCTCTGCGGGGTGTAGTTCTTGTCCCGGAAGGGGTTCCACGGGTCCATACGGAAGTCGGCGTCGAACCAGTCGATATGTGAGAAGTAGAGGTCGATGGCGATCCCGTGGCGGTGCGCGGCGGCGCACAGTTCCCCGACAATATCGCGCCGGAACGGAGTCTCCATGATACTGTAGGCGAGGTCGCACTCCTCGATGCGCGGACCGCCAGCCGCAGCCCAGTTGACCCGCCGCTTCACCCGCGTCTTGGTGTCGCACATCGAGAAGCCGTCATGGTGCTTGGTGGTGAAGGCGAAGCACTTCAGCCCGCACCGTTCGAAGAGCCGCATCCACTCCTCGGCATCAAACTGCGAGGGATTGAAACGCCGGTAGGAGTCGAAGTACGCTTGCTTCTTCTCGCGGGACATCTGGAGCACGGGCCAGGAGGCTTCGCAGCCGTACTGGCTGTAGACACCCCAGTGGATCCGGAGGCCGTACTTCAGGTCGCGCCAGCGTTCGTACGCCACTGGCGAGGCATGCTTGTAGTCCGGATCCAGGTTCTCCGGGCTGTCGGGCCGATCCGCCGCCGCGAGCAAACCGGGAAAGAGAAAAAGGAGGGATACGATGGCTCGTGTCAACATGATGGTTCTCGTTCGGCCTCAAGGGATCAGCAAACGGGCAATTCAGCCCAACGGTCGTCTGTGAAGATCTTCAGCGCCGCAATTTCCAGTAGATGAAGCTCTTGGAGGCCCCGTTCACGCCGTCGGTGATCGGGTCGAGCCTCGCCTTGATTCTCCTCAGGAGGGGCTCGTCGTGCAGCACCAGGCCCAGCCGCAGCGCGCCGTCGAGCCAGTAGGAACACTGCTCGATGGGCCAGGCCGTCCCGTCCGCTTCGGCGCCCGTGGTCTTTCCGTCTCGAAGCACGCGCAGCCGCACCGTTCCTTCCCATGGGTCATAGAGATCATTGATGACGGAGACCGGGAATTGCTGGACGGCGCCCGCCTGGTACTCGGGCTCGTACGCATCGAGCATCACCCCGACGGGGGCGAAGGCGTCCCGCACATAAGTATAGAACTCCGGTTCCCACGTGAGTTTCTCCACGTCGGCCCAATGGTCGCTGGTCTGGCCGCCGGGGCGTGAGTAGCCAAGGGCGCAGAAGTGCAGCAGCGCCGCGCACTCGCGGGAATGTCGCCAGAACTCGGTCTCCGCGGCCAGGAGTTTCGCATACAGGCGCAGACGTTGCGCAGGTGACGCATTGGGCAGCAGATTTCCGTACAGTTCCGCCGTGAGGGTCGTGGGACTGCCGTCACGATTGAGCCAGAGCCAACCGTACTCGTTGACGATGACGGGGTTCTTGTCCTTGTTCCGATATGCGTTGCCCTTGGGGGTCTTGGGAACACGCCCCAGGTAATGCGGCCTGAATTGTGGATCCTTGTAGTGGTAGTCATGCGCCTCGTACACGTCGCCCGGCCTGTCCGGCAGGGCCATGCCGTTGTCCCAGGGGCGGTCGGAGAAATCCAGCCCGCGAACCTTGCGGATCGCCTTGCCGGTTTCCAGAGAGGGCGTCTCGTTGCAGGCATCCCAGATCACCACGCAGGGATGGTTCCAGCGCTCCTGCATCCACTCGGTGTACTCCTGCGTCAGATCATCGGCGTCGAAGTCACCCGCGGCCGGGTACATCTTCCAGATCGGGTACTCATCCTGGGGGAAGCGAGGAGCGTTGGGGCCACTACCGTCGGTACGACAACCTTGGCGGCGACCTTCCTGGTTACCTTTGAGCCGGCGACCTTTGGGCCGGCGGAACCTGTGGCGGTCCTGGAGGTCGAAGCGCTGAACAGTTCCAACTGGCCAAGCGCGAATCCCGGTGGCAGGGTCGGATCCGCCACCTGTGTCGTGTTGGGGTTGAAGCAGGAGAAGATCGCTATGCGGAACCAGTTGCAGGCCTTCGTCGGCCGGGCAAAGTCGGCCTTTTTCAGCTCCTTGCCTTTGAGCCTGGCCGTGAGTTTCTTCAGGTTCTCGGCGCTGACGGATTTGGCCATGTCGGCTGATGTGAAGGAGGTGAAAAGCATCGTCTCATTGCGGGGATACACACGGAATGGGCTGGATTCCCGGTCGTTCGCCTTGCACCGGTAGATGTCCGTCCAGTCACCGTCCCGGCCCGTGTTTGATCCCTGGATGGCCCATGTCTTCGGGTCGCGACCCGGTGCATCGTGGCTGGTGGTCACCGTGAAATGGGTCAGGATATGCGCATTCCTGAGTTGGACCGCAAGGTAATACGGCGCGGCGTCGGTCGGTCCGCCATAGCCTCCGTCCTTGAAGCCGACATACCACTTCTTGTCCTCGGGCATGTTCCAGAAAATGGCGGAAGCCGGACAACCCACCCAGCTTTGATACGGGTGCACTTGATGCCCTATCTCGTTAGGCTTATTATTGGCGGGGGCGCATGTCAACTTAACCCACGAGGGGTGCTATGGGCCTGACAGGCCCATGGGACCGCGACACCGCCGATCAGCACTCGCAGAATTGAACGCATGATTCCCTACTCCCGCCGCCCGTGTCGCGTCACGAAACGCTCATTCACAAGAACCTTGACCCTCTCCAATTCTCACGTGGCGGTTCTCACTAAGACTGAACTTTCAAGCAGGTGGCCTTGGTGGCTTCTCAGGAGCGTTGGGGTTTTTCTCGAAAGGCACACCTGCTTCGTACTTGGCCTTATTCTCGGCCCACCACTTGCGCCACTGAGTCGTCAACGCGTTCCTCTCCTCCTTGGGTGGCAGCCGCTTGTGCCAATACTGGTCGCTGCCTGCCCATCCCTTGGTCATCGCGTGAATGGCGACCGCCGCCTGTCCGAAGACAGAGTCGTATTGTTCCGCCATACCACGCGGCGCGGGAAACATCTCTAAATCTTCATAGTCGCTGTCGAGGGCGTGTTCGATGAGCACGGGGAGAAACCGCCGATCGCCCCACGCCCGGGCCGTCCTAACTGCTTCGAGCAGCGTGCGTCCAGCGCTGCGGCGCATGGCCTCCACTACAAAGGGGACCAGGCGAGAGTCCCTCAAGTGCCACACAAACCGGAGGGCGTTCCCTCGTGTGGCTTCCTGGCCCAGGTAGAAGGCGACCGTGCTCAGGGCCCGCTCGCGGTCCTTCTGGATGGCCTCTTGCACCGTCTTCAGACGAGCCTCGTAGTCCGTACACTCTGCGAGGACAGTTTGGAAAACCTTCCACAACGCCTCATCGGCAACGGGCTTGATCTCAGCCGCCTTGCCCTGCTCCAGGGAGGTTCGCCACTCCTCCCTGTGCTCCTCCCACCACTTGCGCCACGCGGCCTGCACTTCGGCTTTCTTCGCGTTCCTGTCGTATGCGGCGCGTAACTCACTGTCCGAGATGGGCTGGATGCCGCTTCTACCGCCTGTGATTTGGTCCAGGAGTCTTGTGGTCTCGGCCAAGACCGAACGATAAAACGTCTCACCACCCATCGGGGTGACGGCGAAAACCTTCTCCACGTAGTCACTGTCGAGGGCGTGTTCGATCAGTGCCGGCACGAGACCGCGCAGAAACTCGTTCGGCGCATGCTGAAGCCGCGTCAGGGTATCCTTCAACAGGGCACCTTCACTAGCGCGGATGCGGGCAGCCACCACCGGCACGAGGCGCGCATCCGGCAGATAGTTCGCTGCGAAACTGACGTAGTGATGCCCCCGCTCCGGGTCCGGGATCGTCGCCGCCAGCGCGGCCACAACCCGGTTACGATCCAGGGCCAGCACCTTCTGCAGAGTTGCTTGGCGCTTCTCCAGCACAACCGTGTGAACGACACTGTACGTGAGCCGAAGAACTTCTTCATCCTTTGCCGGCTCGATGCCCGGCGTCCCGCCGCCACTCTCACCGTTCCTACCTTCCGCTGCCGCAGCGCACCGTACCGCCGAGACAAGACTTAGGCCAATCGCCAGAGCAATCGCTGCCAGTCTCATAGCCTGTCCTCCTTACCTATTTCGTGTCCGCCATTATATTATACTTCTTTTTGAACGCCGCTTAATCCGTATCCGTCAAATCCGTGATGATGATAACGGCCTTCGAGTAATCGTCACCCCCACCTGTGCCCCAGGCGCCCGGGAGTTCGTATTCGCGCTCGTCACCCTCGTCGGCGGTCGTCAGGCGCTGGACATCCACGTAGGCGCCGCCCTTCAGGCGCACGGCGTGAACCTCGAGGTTGGTCCACAGGCTGGAGTCCGACACGTGCTTCAGTGTAATGACAAGCGTCCCGGCGTCGCCATCAGCATGGTTGTACTGGATGTAATCTGCCGCCAGATTGCGCAACTGGCGGTTTGCCCTGCCGCATGATGGTCTCGACCATCACCAGTTGCCGGCCGAGGCTTCCGCCGGGATGGAAGAGGGCGAACTCCCGGCGGCTGAAGCGGCCGTCGCGCTGGCGCTGGATGCGACCGCCACAGGCAGGGCGGGTGATGCAGTTCAGGTTCGTCGGGCACGCGGGAGGCCCCCACAAGGGGCTGCCTCCGGTAAACCCAACGCAAGCTGCCGCGTCGCGGCACCCTAAAAGCAGAAGGGCCGCGCGAAGCGGCCACTTTCTCCTTTTCCCCTGCGGGTCGGGTGCCGCTCCCAGTCAGTCACAAAGAGTATGGGCTGCCCCAGGAGGGCGGCTTCAAGACTCAGAGGTGAAAGGATGGAGTACGAACAAGCGTTGATCATCGGCAAGCGGCGACGCGCTGATGCGTCTATTCGAGTTCTCTGCCTGCCGGCGTGCGCGGCCAGATCAGCGAGGTAGACGTATGGAACTCGGCCGCACCACGAGACGGGGCCTAGGCAAGGGTCTGCGATGACCGCAGGCCCAGGCGGATCGGAGGTCGCCTCTCGAGTTGTGTAGGCAAGGGTGAGTCGCGATGGACGTCCTGCGCTGCATGCTCCGGCGGAGGAATGTGGTGGAGTGTTGGCCACGGGAGTAGAATGAGGTCCAGCCGCACAGCGCCTTGGGCTACCGGCCCCGGGCGATGGAGGCGGGAGAGCCATGGCCTCTAGGCTCCGCCATGCCGCAATGGCTCTGCGGCTGGCGACTCCAACCTAACGAGTGGTACAAAGGACGGCTCACGATGGTCGTGAGCAGGAAGCCATAGGGGAAACCCCGATCGGGTACACTGTGCACCAGCCAGGCATGATCATCAGTTCGGGCGTTTCAGAGCCATAGACAGTGGCTCTCTGGCGGGCGCCAGTCTAACCATGGGCAAACGAACGGAGGCTCTTGTATGAAGCAAACAGCCCCCCCTGCTATGAACCGGCGGCAATTCCTCAAGCATTCCGCCGCTTTCGCAGGCGTCTTCGGCTGTCCGGTGATTGTGCCCTCCTCGGTCCTAGGACAGGCACGCCCGGGGGTGCCCTCGAACCGTGTGGTCCTCGGATGCATCGGCCTGGGAATCCAGGGAATGGGCAACATGCGCGCGTTCCGCGGGAATCCGGAGGTCCAGGTCGTTGCCGTATGCGACGTGCATGAGAACCAGCGAAGCCAGGCAAAGCGGGCGGTTGACGAGGCTTACGGCAATGGGGACTGCGCGGCCTACAAGGATTCCCGGGAACTGATGGTGCGCAAGGATATCGATGCCGTGCAGATCACCACGCCCGACCACTGGCATCCGTTGGTGGCGCTGGAGGCGGCCCGACAGCGCAAGCACATGTACTGCGAGAAGCCCATCGGATGGAGCGTCCGCGCTGCGCAAGCCGTCCAGAAGGCCGTGCAGGAGAGCGGCGTAGTCTTCCAGTTCGGGACCCAGCAGCGGTCCGGCGGCAAGTTCAGGCTGGCGTGCGAACTGGTTCGCAACGGGAAGATAGGTCAGTTGAAGACCATCCTCGTCGGGGTCCCCGGCAGTTGGACGTGTCCGAGCCAGCCCACCGAGCCGGTTCCCAAGGAATTGGACTACGACCTGTGGCTCGGCCCGGCGCCGCTCGCGCCTTACTGCTACCAGCGATGCCGGCCCTGGACGGAGAAGGAAGGGTGGAGCATCTGGTACTGCATCTCGGATTACTGTATGGGCATGATCGGCAACTGGGGCGTCCACCACCTCGACATCGCCCAGTGGGGCAACGGCACGGACCTCTCCGGCCCGGTGGAGATCGAAGGGACCGGCACTGTCCCACAGGGGATGCTGACCGACGCCGCGACGCACTGGCAGGTCGAGAATCGCTACGCCAACGGGGTCACGTTGGTTCACATGGATGACGAAACGAGCAGGAAGCACCCGCTTCAGCAGGGAGGCCACGGCCACGGAGTGATGTTCATCGGCACTGAAGGCTGGGTGCACGTGGACCGCGAGCGGATGGATGCCCAGCCAAAGTCGCTCCTCAAGGCGGCGATCGGCCCGAACGAAGTCCACCTCTTCAAGAGCGACAACCACCACGCCAACTTCATCGATGCCGTGAAAGGCCGCAGCAAACCGGCGGCGCCGATTGACATCGCCGTCCGCTCGGACGCCCTGTGTCATCTCCAGCAGATGGCAATCAAGTTGAAGCGGAGACTGCGGTGGGACCCGGCCCAGGAAGTCTTCGTCGGCGACGACGAGGCAAACCGGATGCTGGACCGGCCGATGCGCGCTCCGTGGAAACTCTGAGGAACCCCGACTTCCCATGAGGCCCATCATGCTCTACCATCTGAGCCCCATCCTGCTGGCGCTTCTGCTGCTTGCCGGCCCCGAGGGCGCCTGCGGCGCTGAGCCGGCTCGCCCGCCGCGGGCGGGGAAACTGTCGATCGGTTGGGCCTCGGCGGACATCACGCCGCCGCAGCCGGTGGCCCTCTGCGGCCAGTTCGACCTCCGCATCTCGAAACGCGTGAACGACCCGCTCACCGCCACCGCCCTCGCCATCGAGGCGCGCGACGCAAGCGGGGTCCTCGACCAGGCCGTCATGGTTTCCACTGACGTCGTATGCATCCGCAGGTGCGACCTGGAGCGGGTGCGGAGGCTGGTGAAGCCGCGCGCGCCCGACCTCGACCCCGCCAAGATCCTCATCAACACGACCCACACCCACACCGCGCCCGTGCTCGTAGACGCCCGCGAGGAGAACCTGCACCCATACGACATCATGGGCACCTTCGTCTATCGCGTGCCCGAGAAGGGCGTGATGCAGCCGAGGGACTACGCGGAACTGTTCGCCGCGCGCGCGGCCGACGCCGTGGTCGAGGCCTGGGAGACCCGCAAGCCCGGCGGCGTGAGTTGGTCGCTCGGCTACGCCGTCGTCGGCCACAATCGCCGGGCCCACTACTCCAACGGCCGATCCCAGATGTATGGAGCGACCGACCGCCCGGATTTCGACGCCTTTGAGAGCACCTTCGACCCCGGCGTGGAGCTGCTCTTCACCTGGGACGACGCGAAGAAGCTCACGGGGGCCGTCGTCAACCTCGCCTGCACGTCGCAGGAGGTGGAGAACGCCGACTACGTGTCGGCGGACTTCTGGCACGATGCGCGCATGGAACTGCGCCGGCGCCACGGCGACCGGCTCTCCATCCTGCCGCTCTCGAGCGCGGCGGGCGACCAGTCGCCCCACCTCCTCTTCCGCAAGCAGGCTGAGGCCACGTTGCGCCGGCGCAAGGGCAACCTGTCGCCCCGCCAGGAGATCGGCCAGCGCATCGCCGCCGCCGTGGACGCCGGCCTTGATCTTGCCAAGACCGACATCCGCACCGAGGTCCCCTTCATCCACAGGATGCATCTCCTCCCGCTCCCCGTCCGTAAGGTCACTCAACAGGAATACGACACCGCCAGGAAGGGCTGCGAGGAGTTGGAGGCGAAGGGCCTCGAGACGCTCGATTCACCCAACTACATCGGGTGGCGGATTAACAGGAACATCGCCGCCCGCTACGAGATTCAGGAGAAGGAGCCGGTCTATCAGACCGAAGTGCACACCATGCGCCTGGGCGACATCGCCGTGGCCACCAACCCGTTCGAGCTTTACATTGACTATGGTCTGCGGATGAAGGCCCGGAGCCCGGCGGAGCAGACGTTTGTGGTGCAGACCGCCTGTGATTCGCTGGGCTATCTGCCCACCGAGCGTGGCGTCGCGGGCGGACACTACAGCGCCGAGATCATGAGTAACATCGTCGGCCCCGAGGGCGGCCGTATCCTCGTCGAGCGGACGGTGGAGTCGCTCAAAGACATGTGGAAATGAGGTTGAGGGAGCCACGGGTTGGGTAGGATGTCGCCACGGGAAAGGGAGAGTCCTCTCTGTTCCACGTCTGGTGACTCCCCCGTTCTACATACCAGGGCGAGTGAGGGTTCCCGTGGCCTTCGAGGTCACCTACACCGTCATGTACGGCTGGTAAGGCCGAAGAAGTCACGGTGGGCCTGCACAACCGCCAGGTAATTCTCCAGAGGTACGCTGGCGGTGATGGCGTTCGACGCACACAAGATGTGCCCGCCGCGGCCAAGCCCCGCCTTCAGGCACTGAATCGTGTGATGCCAGACCTCCTCGGGCGAGGCGAAGCTCAAGGTCGTCCCGCAGTCGAGGTTCCCCAGGAGCGTCACCTGGTTGCCGTCGCTCGCGTTGACGGCCCGCCGCCCGGCCGCATGGATCCTGTCGGCCACGTTGCGGACCTCTGGTACGATGAAGGTCCGGTAGGCCGCGGGCGAGATGATCGGCCGCTGGCCGGCGAAGTCGCCGCCCACGCCGATGAGGTCGACGCCCAGCGCGGTGTACTTCTCGGCAGCCGCCAGGGACCTCTGTGTCGCCAGGGCGAAGTGCTCCCGCGCCACCTCCGGTTCAAGGGCCATCGTCATCATGAGGTCCACGCCGGTCCAGACGCCGTGGGCGTAGGCTGGGGCCAGGAGCGGAAGGTCCATGCCCCGCCGCGCCATCTCCTCCTTCGCCAGCGCGTAGACCCGCAGGGACTCCTCGGGCGGTGACGGGTCGGCTGCGGCCGCCTCCTGGTTCCGCCGGCGGAGCCGCTCGACTGGGTCGTCGGCCGGGGCTGTGGGCGCGGCATGGGGGCCTGTGTCGGCCCGGCCCGGCAGCGGGTTCGGCCACAGGTACATCAGATCATGGCCCAGCATCTCGGCGAGGTCGAGCCGGTCGGCCACGGGCGAGAGCAGGACGTACTCGAACACGGGTGTGCGGTCCGGCTCCCCGTGCCGGAAGGTGGCCTCGACGCGCTCGCGGGAAGTCATGGGCATGGCGGGCGCCCTCGCTACTCCAGCTCCGCCTCGCCCCAGTTCGCCGGGCGAAGGGTCGACTCGATGACGACGTCGGTGGCCACGAACATGTCGTCGCCGCTCGTGCTGTGCCAGGGGAGGCGGAGCTCGGCCCGGGTGCCGTCCTTCGTGGCGAGGATGACCGAGGCCTCGAGCCTAAGACGCTGGCCGCTGGCGAGCTTCAGGGGTGCCCGCACCGGCACGCGCATCTCGACGACGTCGGTCTCACCGCCGAGGGGGGCGGCCAGGAACCGGACGGACCCGGCGGCCATCTTGTCCTTGGCGTCGGCCGGGGCCAGGTTCAGGTCGACGCTCGCCCCGCCGCTGAAGGCCATCTCGACCGCGGCCGCGTTCTTCCACGGCCGGTCGGTCGTCACGTCGAAGGCGGCGTAGAGGCCGTCGGCCCGCCAGCCCAGGTAGACATCGGCCACGGGCTTCGTCCCGTCCATGATTTTCAGCGGGCGCACGGTCTTCCACTTGTCGAGCGAGCCGTCGAGCGCAAATGCCGCGTCGCCGAGACGGTGGACGAAGGCGCGGCCTTCGCGCAGGGCCACGGCCTCGCGCGGCAGGGCGTCGCCGACATAGAGCGTGCCGAAGTACGCCGGCGTGTGGTTCAGGTTGCCCCGCAGCGGGCTCCAGTTGCCGTGCGATTCGCCGCCGGCGAAGTGGTTGCGGACGACGTTGAAGCCGAGTCTCTCGCCGGGCTTGGGCGGCGCGGCGTCAATGGCCTTCCACGCGATGGCGATCTCGACGATCCAGGCGTCGGCCTCGCGTCCGGCCTTTGTGGCGATCCGGATGTCGGGCCTGGCGGCCCATCCGTAGCCGACGTAGTAGGCGCCGGCGCCGTTGACTATCATCTGGTAATAGGTGGATCGGTTGCGCTGGCGGTCGATGAAGATCTCAACGCTGTCATCAAGATGCATCGGCGAGCCGACCGCGCGGACTTGGTCGAGCTTGGACTCGGCGCAGCGGACCGCCAGGTACAGCGCGTCGTCGTCGTAGCCGGCGAGGACGGCGGTCGGCACCGTCTCCGTGTCCTCCTCGGCGGGGGTCATGCGGAAATCGTCGATCCGGCCGGCCTTCTTCCACGCCTCGTCGTCGGGCTTGCCGTCGAGGACGGGCGGTGCGGGCAGGCGCGGAAGCGTGGGGGCCGCGGCGTTCTTGATCCGCGAGACCTTCCCGGCGCTGCTGCGGACGGCGGCGACCTTGAAGGCCTCCGACTTGGCCGCCCCCGCCTGGGCGGGCGTGAGCGTGACGGCGCCGGACGCGCGGCGGAAGGCGTCCCAGCCGGTGATGCGGTAGACCGCCGTCACGTTCTGGCCGCAGCCGTAGAACACGACGTCGCCGACCGGGAAGAACGCGCGGCACACGATGACGGCCCTGTTGCGGCAGTCCGTCTATAGCCGCCTGGCAGGATACGAGGACGCCAACGATGCCGAGCGGTTGTCCTGTCATGACTCTGCGGACAACCAGGTCAGCCTGCAACTGTTCGCCCTGGCGTACAACCTGGGGGACTTCCTGCGTCGGCTGGCTCTGCCCAATGGCGTGGATCACTGGTCGATGACCACGCCGCGGGAGAAGCCCGTCAAGATCGGGGCCAAGGTGGCGTCCTCCGCACGCTACGTGATCTTCCAGACGGCCGACGTTGCCGTCTCTCGGAGGCTGTTCCGGGCCATCCTTGAGAAGATTCGACGCCTCAAAGCGCCGCCAGCGGCACCGGGATGACGCTGGCAGCGAACGAAATCACAAGAACAGCCTTGGGGCAACGGAGAAGTTCTGTTCGCATAGGGCCAGGGCGGCGTGCTGGAGGCCGAAAGAGGCCGAAACGTGGCCCCGGGACAGGCAGAACCAATGGCTTGGGGGGCGTGAAAGGGCTTGCAGGATCATGGAAACGAGAGACAATCAAAGAGCAGAGGCCCACGGCGGTCGTGGGCAAGGCCATCTGGGAAATCCCAGGTAAATGGGAATGACGGCATGGCAATAGGTGTGAAGGTCTCGTAGGAGGAGTCTGTGAATTTGCTGACATGCACTGCCATCACCGCTCTACTATTCTTGGCTGTTGCCCGGTCAAGTGCGCCGGAAGCGGCCGGGCTATCACCGCTCGAGGATGCGGTGGCCGTTTGGCATATGGCCGACCAAGGTGGGCAAGCGGGGGAACGTACCCGATTGACGATCCACGGTAACGTCCAACTGGGCGTCAACCTCGAAGGGCCGGAGCGGGAAGCCAAGCATACACCGGCCAGGAAAGATAGTGTAGCATCCTTACCGCGGTCGAAGAGCCTGTCCGAAAAACCGAGGGTCAGGCATATTTATTGAGGCAAACGCGCTTTTGCGTTTGCCTCAGTAAAGTTGTTGCGGTTCTCCTTCCCGGGGCTGAAGCGACATGCCAACCAAAGCCCAACGGCGGGCTTTGGTTGCATATATGCCTGACCCGCGCGGTCCGCTCCGTGGCAATTCACCCGCGTGATCCAGATATCATCCTGTGCGCAACCGGATTGACCGGCACCGACGGCAGGCTGGAAAGCGGCCTGTGGCGAAGCGCCGACGGTGGCGCGACTTGGCGACTGGTGAGCAATGCGATCGACCTCGACGGTCGCGGGCCGACCCGCTTTTGCGGCGAGGTCGTAGCCTTTGATCCCAACCGGCCGGAGATCGTAGTGGCGGCGGGGGAAACCCGCGGTATCTTCATCAGCCGCGACACCGGCCAGACATGGGAACCGCTGGGCCTTGAGGGTGAACGCATCACTTGTGTGGCCTTCCACCAGACCTACAAGCCGGGCTATCTCGTCGTCGGAACCTGCGCCGACGCGGAGTTGCCGTTGTTCGGGTGCGGCCGGCCGGCGGCACCAGCGCCGAGAGCGGACAAGGGCCGTGTTTACTTCACCCGGGACCATGGCAAGTCGTGGGACTGCCGCATCCAGCGCCCGGCGTTCGGAATCACCGGCATCGCGCTACGGGATGGTTTTTTTGACCTCTTCGTCCTGGCCACCACCCGGGGTGTTTACACCACCGAGACGATGGCCCATAACCTCTACCAACGCATGGAGGGCGTTGAACGCGACACGCCCTTCACGGCGCTGGGTACGGATGGGAAGCAAATGGATCCGCGCTTTTATGCCGCCCCATTGACGGCGACCGGGCAGGATCCCGTGGTTTTGACCAGCAACTGGCAGAGGTGGATCGCTCGACGCGGTATTCCTGCGGGAGCCCCCATCGTCGCCATCAAGGCCGACGTGGCCGACCCCCGGACGCTGTTCATTGTCCGAACCGACGGCATCCTGCGGAGCCGTCAGAACGCGCGCGTGGAACGTATCTATCACCTTGGCAATCGGTAGGCCTATCAAGGCACCATACTGCTTTTCGCTAACGAACCTTGTACGTCTGCCAGGGCAAGGTCCCATAGGGTCACGCCCTTTTCGAGATGTCCCGTTATACGACCCGGAAATGACACAGCCCAAAGCCCGGCGTCACGCGCGGGGGCCGCGTGAGTTTAGGGTGTTAACTAACTGGACCTGTAAACATGAGAGCGCGAGAGTTTGGGCCGCATCAGTCGGGCGCCCGAGCCCGGCTGATACCGGCGGCTAATACCGTTGACGCGTCCCCGGCGTCCCGCTAGTCTCATGCCGCCACCCCCTGGAGAATGTGGATTACGGAACTCAAGCGCAACCCGGATTTCGACATGACCCTCAAGCGGTTCGAGGCATGGTGGCACCGCCAGACCATCGACCGGCCCCCCGTCACCATCTGGGCGACAACCATCCTGGCCGTGGGGCTACTGACGGGCCTCGTCCTGGCCGAAGGGGCCGCCACCGACCGGTTCCAGAAGGTCGGCGAGCGGCTCGTGAAGGCGATCAACGCCGCCGACTACGGCGAGGTCAAGGGCGACCTCGCCCAGGTCATGCTCGACGCGCTGCCGAAGGAGAAGGCCGAGGCGCTGTTCAAGCAACTGACCGGCGAGCACGGGAAGGTCCGGAGCCTCGGCACGCCGCGCCTCGTGCCGCCGAACCAGACGATCTTCGCGGCCCAGTGGGAGCGCGGCGACCTCAGCATCCGGCTCGTCCTCGACGAGCAAGACAAGGTGATCGGCCTCTGGTTCGCCCCGCCCGCGCCGGCTATTCCGCTTCCGGAGAAACACGAGACCGATCTCTCCCTGCCCTTCAAGGGGCGATGGCTAGTCTTCTGGGGCGGCGACACGAAGCAACTTAACCAGCACCACGACGTCCCCAACCAGCGGTTCGCCTTCGACCTCCTCGGCGTGGATGCAGATGGGAAGACGCACAAGGGCGACGGCAAAGCGAACGAGGACTACGCCTGTTTCGGACGGCCCATCCTTGCCCCGGCCGACGGCACCGTGACCGACGTGATCGACGGCGTCCGCGACAACGTCCCCGGCTCGATGAACCCGTACTCGGCCGTCGGCAACGCTGTAGTCATCCAGCACCGCGAGCACGAATGCTCGGTCCTCGCGCACCTCAGGCTCGGCACCGTCAAGGTCAAGGTCGGCGACCAGGTCAAGCGCGGCCAGGAACTTGGCCTGTGTGGCAACTCGGGGAACTCCTCGGAGCCGCACCTCCATCACCATCTTCAGAACACGCCCGTCCTCCAGGACGGCACCGGCATCAAGGTCCGTTTCGCCAAGGTCGCGGTCATCGGGAAGGATGGCAGGAAGGACGCCCGGACGGACTACTCGCCCGTCAAGGGAGACGTCGTGGAGGGCGAGTAGGCCCCAGCGTATCAGCAGGAGGCGATGACACAGTTCAGAAAACCGCTGCGCTCTGCCCGAACTGCCACCGCAAGATGCACATCCTGAACCGCACGGCCGCCGTGCGCAAACTAAGGGCCGCGGTGGGCGCGGGCGTGGGTCGTGTTGGAGCCCCATGACATGGCAGACCGGCTGCGCCGCCTCCTGGGCCTGCCATGGGGGAACCCGACATGAGATATGCTCGCGTCTGTGCGGCCCTTGCCCTACTCGGCCTGCTCGCGGCAGGGTGCCCGCGTCCCGAGTCGGCGCGGGTTTCCACGTGCGCCTACGCACAGCGGGCCGGGACCGTTCAGGTGAACCAGGCGTCGCGGCGCAACAACGGCAGCGCCGCCGTCCTGCGCGGACGCGTGGTCCTTTACCACCTGTGGGCGGAAGACGCCGGCTCGTCGTGGACTGCGGTCCAGCAGGCCGACGTTCAGGACCGCGTCCGTGCCGCGATCGGTTTCCTGGGCCGCTGGGCCCGGACGTACGGGGTCGACCTGACCTTCGTTGAGGAGGCTGCCGGCCGCATCCGCAGCGCGTCGGACCTCCCGACCGACATGTTCGCCGATCCGATCTGGACCGAGCGCCTCGTCCAGTCGACCGGAGCCGCCGACGCCAACCGCCTTGTCGCCGACCTGAAGCGGCACCACAGGGCCGATGGGGTCCTCCTGGTCATCCACGTGAACAAGGCCGCCGACTCATACCACCTGACGTTCTACGCCGGCATACACCCCGTCTACGCCGCCGAGCGCATCGTGTGCTTTTTGCGCTACCCCGACCAGAAGCCGATCTGCGCGGCGTCGTACGCCCACGAGATCCTGCACGCTTTCGGGGCGGGCGAGTTGTACTTCCCCTTCGACCGCACCGACGAGCGGGCGAAACGGGCGAGGCGGCTGTTCCCGAACGACATCATGTTCCGCGTCGACCGGAACCTCGACGCCTTGAACATCGGCCCCTGGACGGCCTACCGCATCGGGTGGACCGATCACCTGGACGCGGACCTGCGCGCGCTGGAGGACTGAGACCGCGTTTGAGCCGGCTGGCCCGCCTGCCGCGCGCCTTGAACCTGGAACTTGGAGCCTATCCTTTCCGAAAAGTTCATCCGGGCTGGGCTTGTCCGGGCAGTTGGTGTGGGGCGGTGGCCTGGTCAAGTGGACCACCGAGAATGGGTTTGCCTTGTGTCAGGGTGAGGGCCGCAACGGAGACGAAGTTCTCGGCGTGCCACGGTTGGCGGTCGATGGCCATGAGCCGGTCAACACAAACGCGCGAAACGGCTTGCCCTGGAGTGGGTTGCAGCACATAGAGGGATGAGCCTGCGCCCGGCTATAATCGAGGGGCTCACAAACCGCTGGGCCGCTACACAACCAGGAGATGAAAGATGAGAAGCAGGTTATCTTATCTCTCGTGCGTGGTTTTGGCTGTTGTTGCGGCCTCGGCCGGCATCGGGCAGGCTGCGGACGTGGCTGCGCCCGATGAACCGATGAGCGTCTGGTTCGACAAGCCGGCCAGGACGTTCCACGAGTCATGCGTGCTGGGCAATGGTCGTCTCGGCGCCATGGATCTGGGCGGGGTTCACAAGGATCGCATTGTGCTCAACGAGTCCTCGCTCTGGTCCGGCGGTCCTTATGACGGCAACAACTACGATGCCTACAGATGCCTGCCTGAAGTGCGGGAAAAACTCTTGGCCGGCGACATTTCCGGGGCCTGGGGCGCGCTAAACAAGGGTTTTCGATATGCCGAGGGCGTAAGAGGGTGGGGCGACGTCAACCAGTTTGGTTGTTACCAGACGCTAGGGGATTTGACTGTGAGTTTCGGCAGCCAGGCGCCTGAGACGAAGGTCTCTTCTCCCAGCGGTCACGAGAACGGTGACGGGAAAACGATCGCGAACTGCGTGGATGGCGATAGCGGCACGAAGTGGTGCGTGGACAAGGCAGGCAAGGCGGTGATCTGGCAGATCGAGTTGATCAAGGAGAAGGCTGTCGCCTCCTATTCGTTGACCAGTGCTGATGACGTGCCGAGTCGCGACCCGCAGGTGTGGGTGCTCGAGGGATCGGCGGACGGCAAGGCATGGACCGAACTCGACCGCCGCAGTCCGGGCAAACCTTTTGAGCGTCGTCACCAGACCAAGACCTTCGACATCGCGAAGCCGGCCGCATTCCGTCTCTACCGCTTCACGTTCACTCCGCAAGAGGCGTACTTTCAGGTGGCGGAGATCGCCTTGTCCGGCATTGACGTGGCAGCCCCCTCGCCAGTGCCCGGCGGCTACCGCCGCGATCTCAATCTGATGACCGGAGTGGCGACCACGCGGTACGTGCAGGACGGCGTCGTGTTCACGCGCGAGATGGTGGTTTCCAAGCCTGACGAGGTTGTTGCCCTGAGACTGAAGGCCGACAAGCCGGGCGCGCTTTCGTTCATCGCTGCTCTTGCGCGCAAGCAAGACGCGACCGCCCGCGCCGAAGGCAACGCTCACCGTATGGAGGGCCGGCTGCAGTTCAATAAGCCGGGGGGCGGTGGGCAGGGCATGCGCTACCTGGCATTACTGGGTGCGAACGTGAAGGGCGGCAGGGTTTCCGCGACGGAGCGGGGGCTGGCCGTGGAAGGCGCCGACGACGTCACGCTCATTGTGTCCGCCGGCACGGACTGGACCAACAGGGAATTCGCAAGTCTCGTGCGCCGGCGTCTCGATGCCGCGCTGGCCAAGCCGTTCGACGCCATTCGGGACGGCGCCGTGGCCGACCACCGCCGGTATATGGAGCGTGTGAGGCTGACCCTTCCGGAAGGGCCGAACTCCAAGCGGCCCACACCGGACCGCGTGAAGGCGCAGGAGCGTTCTCCTGATCCATCGCTCGCGGTTCTGTACTTCCAGTTTGGGCGCCACCTGGTCGTCTCAGGTTCGCGGCCCGACTCGCAACTGCCGACCAATTTGCAGGGCATTTGGGCTGAAGAATACGACACGCCGTGGCGCGGTGATTTCCACAGCAACATCAACCTTCAGATGAATTACTGGCCGGTCGAAACGGCCAACCTGTCCGACTGCCATCTGCCGCTGTTGCGGTTCATCCGGAACGTGGTTCCGGAAGGTCAGAAGACGGCCAAGGCTTACTTCAATGCGCCAGGCTGGATGGCCAATCACACGCAGAACCCGTGGTATGACACCGCGCCGAGTTTCCTGCCTGCCTGCATAGGGCCGACCTGCGGTGCATGGCTGGCGCAGCACATCTGGCTGCATTATGCATTCACACAGGACAAAGCGTACCTGCGCGAGTACTATCCGATTCTGCGTGGCGCCAGCGAGTTCATGCAAGCCGTGCTTGTTGAGAATCCGAAGACCCGCGAGTTGGTGGTCCTGCCCTCCAACTCGCCGGAGAACGGCTATGCCTACACCGACAGGAGCGGCAAGAAGCAAAGGACCGCGTTGTGTGTGGGCTCAACCTTTGATCAGCAGATCACCCGCGAGCTCCTGAAGAACACGGCAGCCGCCGCGCGTATTCTGGGTGTTGACGAGGCGTTTGCCAAGAGTCTCGATGCCACCCGCGCCCGGCTCGCGCCCACGCGCGTGAATGCCGATGGCCGTATCATGGAATGGCAGGAGGATTTCGAGGAGACGGAAATCAATCACCGCCACTGCTCGCATCTCTGGGGGTTGTGTCCCGGCAGCGAGATCCATCCTGCAACACCGGAGCTCTACAAGGGCGCGCGTCTTTCGCTGGAGCGGCGCGGCGACGCCTCCACCGGCTGGTCCATGGCATGGAAAGCCAACTTCTGGGCGCGCCTGCATGACGGCGACCGTGCCAACAAACTTCTCGCCATGCTGATCGGCCGCGGAGCGCCGAACCTGCTTTGTCTCCATGCTCCGTTCCAGATCGACGGCAATTTCGGCGGTTGCGCGGCCGTGCCCGAGATGCTGCTCCAGAGCCAGGAAACCACGAATGACGGCGAGCCCGTGCTCGAACTCCTGCCGGCGCTGCCGGCGTCATGGCACACCGGCAAGGTGAGTGGACTCCGCGCCCGCGGCAATTTCCAGGTGGATATTGAGTGGAAGGGCGGAAAGGTCGCCACATACCGCATCGCTTCCGCCGAGCCGCATGAAGTCAACGTCCGCATGAACGGCCAGACAAGAACCGTCAAAGCCGAGAAGTTCTGAGAGCGTCCCAGAAGAGCCTGGGGGAGCATTGTCGCAGACAAGGCCCGCGCTTGCGACCGGCGCAGGCACGGGCCTTTCTGTTTCCGGGGAGTGTCGACACAAGGCCGTATTGGCAACCCGCAGGAGGTCGCTCTGTTGCAGGCTCGGCGATAACATCCAAGGTGGCTTACTCCACGCCAAACACACCCTCGCGGCACAAGGTGAACGGCACGAGGACGCCGCCGCCCCGCTTCCCGCTCTTCTCGGTCTCGGCCTTATCTCCCTGAACCATGACCACATCTTGCCATCTCATCAAGCGGCCGCAAAGGTGGGTTTGCCGGACGGATACGGCCGTGTTACACCCTTGGGGCAACCACAAAGATTGACCGCACCGGCTCGAGGCGCAGCCGAATTCTCGTGACAACCTGACCGCCTCGGGTCACGTAGGAGTATTCCGCCGGCGCGGTCTGGCCCGTGTGGGGGTCCCAGAGTTGCGGCTTGAGTTTGCCGCGCAGTCGCACGTGCGTAACCAGATCGTTATCGGAGGAATTCGCGATGAAGTAAACGTCCCGGCCCTCGACCTCTTTGTGGATGTAAGAAAGACTGCCTCCCTTGAGAGCCGGGTCGTCCTCGAATTCCACGTCACAGACGGCCAGGGCATCGTCGAGCATGGCCTTGAGCGCCGCCGCCGTGGGCTGCTCTGCGAAGTAGGCCTTTCCGCCTCCGGCGCCGGCGTGGACGCGGAAGCCCACAGGCTTGGCGGTAAGGTTGTGCCCCTGCCCATCGTAGACCTCGAACTCAACGATCGAGACGCTGTCCGAGGCGATGGCGTCGATCACGAGTCTGACCCGCGAAGCAGTCACGGGCCCGAACGTGTCGGTCTTCTGCGATCCGATCCGGTCTCCTTTCACGCCGTCCACCCACTTGGCGCCGTCCCAATACTGGACCCGGTAGGACGCGGCCCGGTCGAAGGCCTCCCGGATGACCGTCTTGGCGAACGTCTTGTCGGCCCCGAAGTCTACTTCGAGCCATTGCCCTCCCTTGGTCCCGTCGGCGGCGTTCCAGCGGGTGCCGAGGTCGCCATCCACGGCATGGCCCGGCTCATAGCCGCCGGCCTGCCACTGGCTGGACGCGCTCGCCTTCGGATAGCCGTTCTCCTCTCGCGCCGTCGGACCGAAAATCTCCAGGACAGCCTGACGGACCTCGGCGTCCTTGCCCAACTCCGCGGAGGTCTCGGGCAGTCGCGTCGTCGCAATGATCCTCCCGCCCTCGTCATAGAACTGCTTGAGTTTGCGCAGGCTGCTCCAGTGGATCGTCCGGGAGCCGGGAACTACGAAGACCTTGTACCGCTCCCGGTTGATCCTGTTGTCGAGCCGGACCTCCGCGCCTTCGACCGTGCACTTCTCCTCCAAAACCTCCGGGTGCACAAAGGTGAAGTCGCGCCGGACCTGCAAGGCGAGCCGCTCGCCGATGTCCATGTAATCGGCTTCCCGGGGGATGACGCCGCCCTGGTAGGGCTCCCCGACGCCGAAGTAGTACCCCGCCTGCAAAGTCGCGATCGGATACAGGACGCCGATGTCGGCGACGTGCCGGCCGCCTTGGAGCAGGCGCTGCAGCCGCCCCACGTAGCGGTTGTACTCCGGCAGGTGCGGACCGTAGACGGCATTCCTCCCGGAGAGTTCCGGCGGAAACACGGGGCGCGAGGGGTCATACCAGACCGCATGCGGCACCATCAGGTTGATCCCCTTGGCGAACTGGTCCATCGCCTCCCTGTACAGGTTCGCCACCGGCAGGTTGTCCATGGCCCCGTAGCACTCGGTCATCACCAGCGGACGATCGTAGTTGCAGGCGGCCGAACTGACGACTTTGTAGGCCTTCGACGCGCGGTTGTACGCAAAGACCTGGTCAATGCCGGGGATCGCCTGGTGCTTGAAGGCCTTCATGAGGTCCCCGCACAGGCCCACCGGATTGACGATCTCCTCCTGGTCCACGTGGCCGGTCAGCCTGATCTTGTGCTCGGCGCACCAGTCATCCAGCACTTTCGGGAAGCCCGTGGCGTACATCTCCGCCCGCAGGCCGAACAAGGCGTTCCTGGCGGCCGGGGTCTCCGGACCGATATCGAACCAGAGCGCGGGGTAGTAGATCGCCGGGTCGAAGCCGTACTTCGCCCGGAACCGTTCGTTGAAGGCCGGCGTCCACGCCCGGCCCCCCTGGACCCAGTGGAAGGTCGGCTCGTCGTAAAACGCGCTGTCGATCGTCGTGCCGAAATGGTCGGAGAGCCTGTCGTAGTACTTCTGGTACGTCAACTCCACGAATCGCTTGACCGCTTCGGGGTCGAGGTAGTCCACCAGCCCCCGGGCGCCGTCGCGCACGCACGTGAACAGCATGACCTTCCAGGAGCCGTCCGGCACGTCCCAGACGACCTTGCCTTCACGCACGTGGGCGCTCAAGTCCCTGCGGTCCTTGCCATCCGGACGCATCGCCACGGCACCCATGAACGTCCCGCCAGGCACGTCGCGGGTGAGCCTGGTCGGGCCGGCGACGTCCATGGCCGTCATGTCCAGGCGCTTGCCGAGCGCCTCGGGATACTTCCTGGCCAACTCGCCCCCGGCGGAACCGCTTGGAAACCCGAACTCGTCGTACAGGCAGCACTTCATCCCCAGCGCGGCCGCCCTGTCGACGGCTTCCTTGTACCGGTCAAGATACGCGGGCGACATGAACGCGGGCGACATGCCGGGCGTCGGCAGAATCCCCACCCCGCCGTAGCCGCTCGCCCTGCAACCTTCCAGAATGCTCCGGGTCTTCTCGGCGCTCAGCGGCCCGTTCCAGAACCAGAGCGGCCGGGACTTGCACAGCAGCGGAGGATCCGTGAAGTCGCGCTGGATATCCGCCCAGGCACCCGTTTCCTCTGCCCTGGCTGCTCCCGCGAGCCCGAGCGCCGCCAGGATGAGGATCAACGCCGAGCCTCGAATTGTGTCTCTCATACCTCTCCCCGAAGCACTGGTTCCGCAGGGCCCTGGCAACGGCCTCAGAATTTCGCCGACGCCGTTTCGGCCGCCACGATCCGCACGGGGCCGAGCAGGCCGCAAGACCGCTGCGTTTGTGTGTTCTCCTTCAGTGTACGTCGTCAGCGTAAGTGGCACAATTAGGGCTTCGGCGCAAGGGAAGGTTTTTCGGTCCGGTCGGCCTCCTTCGGTCCGGGCCCTCCCTGGTTCCGACGCCGGTGACGCGCCAGCGCCTTCTGTCTGAGTTCTTGCCAACGGTTAGCGGTGTGTTCCCGTCGGGCGGAGTATACATCTTCCGACGTGACGTTGCCAAGAGCCTCTGCGGCTGCCCGTTCACTTCGTGGCCGCGGAGATCACGTGCAGCTCCTGAAAGGCCGTGTTTTCTGATAGTGTAGCATCCTTACCGCGGTCGAAGAGCCTGTCCGAAAAACCGCCTCGTGTCCCTGAAAGCCTGGAGGAAGAGGGGGGCCTTTGCCGATAACTCCCGCAGCGCTCCAAGTGGGCGGGCCGCTTGGGGTTATGCGAGAGGAGGTCGGCCGATGATTCCCCTGGGAAGGC
>Ga0315282_10003990_pt1 | contig 26054 bp, 28 predicted proteins | sample YL17G07_20_MG_FD_203693 | JGI IMG/M metagenome (GOLD analysis project Ga0315282, IMG submission 203693) | Sediment microbial communities from Yellowstone Lake, YNP, Wyoming, USA - YL17G07_20 | ecosystem: Environmental > Aquatic > Freshwater > Lake > Sediment | place: USA: Wyoming | collected... | reverse complement strand
TCCTCAATCCGAACCCCTTCCCAAATAGAAACCCCATTCTTGATCGTAACATTACTCTGGAGAATGACACCTGTTTCTAAGAAGGAATGATCCCCGATGTTACAATTCTTCCCTATTTTGACTCCAGGCATGATATGGACAAAGGCCCAGATTTTTGTTCCAGCTCCAATATCCTCACTCTCAACTAGGGCGGTGGGATGTTGAAAAACGCTCATACCTTAACCGGTGCACCTTTCAAATCTATGGATTTTTGGACTGCCGATAGGACACGAACCGCCTCTAAGCCTTCTTGGGCTGTGGCTTTTTCAATTCTTCTTTCTTGAATCCCTTGAAGGAAGGTCTGACATTGAATCCTCAATGGTTCTAACTGACTGATCTTGGGAAAGGTTACATCTCCTTCTCGAGCCAATAGATGAAATTCTCCATAATCCTGATAGTAAGGCTCCCGGCTAACCCCCTTGTCATAAAGACAAATAGGGCCAATCGTGGAGAGATCATCCCAAGTGAGCATCTTGCTGTCACCCACGACTGTTATCTGCCGGACCTTTCTTGGGTCTAACCAACTCACGTGGATATTCACTAGAATCTCCTTAGGATAACTCATCGTAATGAAAGCCATATCCATAAGATCTTTCTGAAGATAGGCTGCTCCTCGCGCGGAGACCTCTTGGGGAATCGCATCCAGTAGAAAATTAAAAATGGAGACATCGTGGGAGGATAGGTCCCAAACGGCGTTCACATCATTTCGAATCGGCCCAAGGTTTGTTCTTTTAGAGTGCATGTAATAGATCTGTCCAAGCACCCCATCACGGATATAATGTTTTATTTTATTAATGGCCAAATTAAAAACAAAAATGTGTCCCACCATCAGGAGACAATCTTTTTCCTCTGCCAATCGGATTAATTCTTCACCTTCTTCAATGTGAAGCGTTAAAGGTTTTTCACAAAGAACATCCTTTTTTTGTTCCAAACAAGCCTTGACCATTTCAAAATGGGATGCGCTTGGAGTGGCAACAACGACTGCCTTAATCTCCGGATCTCTCAATATATAAGAAAGGTCGGTGGTAACTGTTATCGCAGGATGGAGTTCTTTTAAGATATTTAAACGATTCATATCCAGATCACAAATCGTTTTAACCCGGCACCCTTTGATCACAGAGAAATTCCTAATATAATTAGGACCCCAGTGTCCACAGCCAATAATACCAATCTCGATCATATGCTCATCTCACTTTGTAATGTTATTTGTATTTTACCCATAAGAACCCTATCAAAGCTAATCCAAATGCTGAAATGAGTGCCCCTAGTTTAAAACTTAATGGGTTATAAACAAACTCGACATTGTGTATTCCAACTTCAAGGGGTAGAGCTCGAAAAGCATAATTAGCCCGAAAGATCTTCCTCTTATTACCATCCACATAGACTTTCCAACCTGGGAAATAGGTATCGCTTAAGACTAAAAAAGTGTTTTCTGATGCCTTCACAAGGAGTTGGAGTCGATTATTGGTCTCCGAGAGTATCTCCACTTTGTTTTGAAGACTACGAATAGATTTCGGATTTCGCCTGTCCTCCGCAGAAGCTTTGTTCCAAGGCATGGAGATTTTGCCTGCCTGCTGGCCAGGCAGGGATTTCGGATTTATCCATAGAGGTTCCTCTTCGAGGAGAACCTCCTTATCAGGATGAAACTCTTTGGTGATTACTGCAGAAAGAATATCCTTTGAATCTAACACCCTAGAGTCTTTAACCAGCCATGCCCTTGGGCAGGCCTTTCGATTTCTGTATAATTTAATCGTATTTGCTTTGAGCAGGTCTTCTTTTCTTCCCTGAAGACCTTCAATTCTCAAATAGAGGAGTTCATAGCGACGGTCTTCTTCAATTGGAGCAACCGATATGATATATTTCACACTGTAAAGGTCGATAAGATTGGTTGATGAGATCGATGGAGTGTTCCTCAATGCTTTATAAAGTTCATCCACCCTTTTCAATCGAATGACATCGATCCCCCAGATATTATGTGTTCTGTATAGAAAACTCAATGGGGGTAAATGTTTTTCTTTAAGGATGTCGACAGAAGTCCCGCCTGCAATTAAAATAGGGGTATCCAGGGAGATGGTCTTCCCGGTCGAAAAAACCCTGAATGGTCCTTTATCGGAGGAGATTATTTCTGAAATCCGTGTCTTGCGGAAATAATCTGAGGTTCTCTCCTTTCCATAAAAGCCCATGTTTCCAAATAAATCTGCTGTAAGAAACAAGATGATCAAAAGCTTAACCCATACTTTCCATCTTAATTCATAACCGACTCTCAACAAGAGAAAGAAAATAGTGAGATAGAGTAGAAATCTTTTGAAATGATAAAGATTGATTGAGAGGTAATTAAAATCGGGAAAATCAAATCCCTTCAATTTGAGAAAATGCTCAACTCCCCTGTGGTTCAAGATTAAAAATATTAGAAACAAACCAGATATAAGAGAGGAGATCATCAAAACATTTTTTAACCTTTTTCCCCCACCCTCTTTTGAAAATGCTACGAGCCTTTGGAAGCCGAGGCCGGCTGTAATGGAGAGGACCAGAATTAAGATATAAAGAAATTTTACAGGGTATCTCATGCCTCCGAAGAAGGGAACATATTTATAAACAACTGGATAGAGTGGGTTATGGCCACCCAGAGCTACAAAAAGAGAGAGGAACACCCAAGCAAGATAGAGGATCCGGTCCTTTCCAAAGATGAAATAAATGGACGCCAAAATCAAAGGAAGGCCTCCCGTGTAAAAGGTTTTAAGCCAGCACTGAGCGGACCAATATTTCTTTATATCGGCAAAGTAACCGTAGGCATCCGGAAGAAAAAACAGAAGGATATCCTTTGGTGCAAAACTCCATGTCGTAGCCTCTTGATAAGAAATTCCCAGACCTCGTATAGAATCTTGTAATAATTCGAAAAAGGGTATTAGTTGGATCGCGGATAATATCACAAATAGAATCGTCACGAGAAAGAGACTTTTCAAATTCATTATAATCGCTTTATATTCTATTCTCTGAATAAGTCGTTTCAGGAAAATTGAAATGGAATGAATGAATGGGTAGCGGCTAAAATTCGTTTTGGACTCCTTTGAAAGATTTGCACCCAGCAAATCAAGCGGTTGACTATCTTTCTTAAAGGGAGAGGAAAACATCGCCATAAAAAAGAGGACAATGAAATGTCCATAGACGTGCTCAACCCCACCACCCAAAAAAGAGAAGGTCATAAATAGGGCGGTTAAGATTTCATTCTTAAGGCCTGGTCTATTGATCGCCCTTCTGAAAAATAGCACGATAATGGGAATCCAGATTACGGAAAGAAGAGTGGGCAGAAGACTGTGGACAGAAAGGAGGTGCCCTCCTAGCATGAATATCAAACCGGAAATAAGGGATCCTGAAGGATTCACTCCTAAATCCCTCAGAAGTAGATAGGTGAATAATCCTCCCAAAAAAAAGTGGAGGATAATAATAGCATTGAAGGCCACATCAAATGGAAGGATGTATAACAGACTGTTCAACGGATAGAGGACGGCATTTTGGAGGTTGGCAAAGAAAGGGTGACCGGAGAATTGGTAGGGATTCCATAAAGGGAAATCACCATTCTTAATACTCTCTACAAGGAAGAATCGGGGGGGTATCGAATAAAAACCAAGGTCTCTTTCTGTAAGGAGGTACCTTCCATGATAGAGGTCGTAAAAAAAAAGAATTGAGCAAAAGAAAAGGGTTAGAACTGCTAAGGAATCCACAATTCTAACCCATTCTATTTTCCTCTTTAGACTGATTATCACAATAGGTTATTTATTACTAATATTCTCTTACATATTCGCCTAATTCAAAAATCTGATATTGAATTCCCCTTACAGCCCTCTCATCACCATGTTGCTGTCTCAGCGGATATCGTCCCGTAAGTGGTCGGAGCCTGTGGTGTGGGGGTAAGTGTAAAGGTATAAACGTACCCCCCTGCCGTCATTAAGAAAGTGGTAGCTGCTGCTACATAGGTAATACCTTTCAATTCAGCAATATCAGCTGCGATCTCACTCATAGTATATGTGGCAGTGGTGTTCCCCAATAAATTCTTGCCAAAATGTAAAGCATTTGCGCTTCTAAGGGAGCCCAGTACTCCCCTGGCTGTGCCATTTGCAGCATCTCGCGTCAGATCCAGGTATTTAGGAATAGCAACAGCTGCCAGGATTCCGATGATGACGATGATCACGATCAATTCAATCAGTGTGAAACCCCTCTGATTTCTCATTATTGGCCCTCCTCCTTTTTCGGATTCATTAGAAAATTTGTTTACTTATACCCCAAGAAAAATTGTTTTGTCAATGGGTTTTTGAAAAGAGCAATTTTTGTGCCAAGAAGTAATGAATCTCACAAATAAAAAAGTCAATGAAATTAAGGGGTTATGTTTAATTTTTCAATCTTAATTCCATGTCTATACCAAACTTTCTCAAAAAAATTGACTATTTTTGTCCAATCTGCAAAAAAATTTTCCATTTTTGGGCTTCATCTTATTCTTTTTCATCCAGCTGTAGGGGAGCCCCTCAGCGCCTGCCTGCCGGTAGGCAGGGGCTCGCGAATGAGGACGGCCACAGAGGGCCGTCCCTACGTATCTCAAATTACTGTTTCAAAAGAGTTTCACCTCTCGCTTTAATCAACTCTGCAATGATGCTCACTCCAATTTCTTCCGGGGTTTCGGAATGAATATCAAGGCCAATTGGAGCGTGCACACGATCCAAAGCCTCTTTTGGAATTCCCTTCTCCATCAGGTTTTGATAAAGAGTCCGAATCTTCTTCTTCGATCCTATCATCCCAATGTAACGGGCATTCGTTTTGACCGCCTGTTCCAGAACAAACCCGTCATAGAGATGGCCTCGTGTGACGATGACGATATAAGAAGACTCGTCGATAGAGAATCGATCAAAGCATTCCTCAAACTCTGAGACAATCACCTCATCTGCCTCAGGAAACCGTTCTCGATTGGCAAACATTTCACGGTCATCGATGACCACCACCTTGAAATGGACCCTTTTGGCGAGGGGTGAGAGTTGCTGAGAAATGTGTCCTGCCCCAAAGATATAGACCGTGGGTTCTGAGAGGATGGGTTCCAATAAGACCTCCATCTTTTTCCATGGTTTGACAAGCTCACCACGACGAGCGTCACCTTCCTCCGATTCCAAAACGATCACCCTCGGCTTCTTTTCATTCAGCAATGCTTCACTTTCTTCCAAAATCCTCTGTTCCAATTCCTTTCTATCCAAAAGAGACCCCACCTTCTCGCCGGAAATCTTTAACAGAGCTTTTGACTTTTCACCTTTCGGGAAAACCCCATCCATTGAGATTAGAGTAGCAAGGACAGCAGCTCCTCCTTTCTGTTTCATTTTCATCACTTCTCGATAGATCGGGATAAACTCTTCTTTTAGAGGCTCCACAAATATGTCAATGTTCCCTCCGCAAATGAGCCCCCCTTCTGCCAGTTGCTCTGCCGTCAAACTAAAGTGGAGAACTCCTCCTTCCTGTTTTTTCATCACCTCCCGAGCCCCCTGCCATACTTCTGCTTCGACACAGCCTCCGCCGATGGAACCAAAGGAAGAGCCATCTTCCTTGATCAAATATTTTGCCCCTACCCCTCTGGGGGCGGACCCCACACGGGTGATGAGCGTCGCCAGAGCCAACTTCTCTCTCTTCTCTAAGGCCTTTATGATCTCAGCATAGATATCTTTCATAATAACCCTTACAACCCTATTCTAGGATTTATTACCAAGTATAAAATCATCCTAAACCCTCCGATAAGATCTATTGCCAACCATAAAATCATCCTGAGCTTGTCGAAGGATGCCCCTTTTTTGACTTCGAATACTCAATAAGTTTATTCCATTCCCCTTTTATCAATGCCTCTTTTTTCCTCCTTGTCCATCCCTTTATCTGCCTTTCTCTTAAGAAAGCATCAAAAATAGTTGGCATCTCACAAGAAAAAACTGCTTTGACAGGTAATCTCTTTGAAGTATAACCATCATAAGTCCCAGCCATATGCTCTGCAATTCTTTTCTCTAAATCTATTGCGGAACCTGTATAATACGATCCATCGCGACATTTTAGGATATACACCCAGGCCATGGTTCGACAGGCTCACCATGATCGTTCGACAAGCTCACCATGATCGTTCGACAAGCGTTCGACTGAGCTCACGCCGAAGGCTCACCATGATGGTGAGGAATCTACTTTATATATATTACCGCTTTCTATACATGGTGTAAAGTCGAGCATCAAGGTTTCTTATTTCTTTGGAGCGGGCTTCTTTTCTATCTTGGGAAGTTCCTTATCCATTTCCCTATCTCTTGAGGCAGCAAGCGACAGGAGGTAAAGTTTATAGAATACCGGATCAGCCCATAACTCGACCTCAGGGGCTAGATCCCCGACATAGGCGGATAAGGGCGGCATATTATTGTAGGCATTAAAATTGACCGAGAGATCTCTCAAAGATTTATAGAGTTTGATCGAGCCTGCGAGATGGTTTGGCTTTTCTTTCAGCAGCTTCAGTTGCTGCGTTCCGGTTTCAATCGATCCCCGGTCTTCCTCCAGTTTGTTCATCCAAAACTTCCCTTCCTGATACTCCATCGTGATCTCCCCTCCCAGGATGGCTTGGACCAGATTCTTATGAACCTCCTGCGTCTTTTCCAACATTTCATTCACTCGATTCAACAGTTCAGCCTTCTCCTTTTTAGAAGGCTCATATTCTTTGGTAGAAGCCTTGCTCAAAAAGTATTGCAGGGTGTAATCTTCTGCAAAGCCCAGAGAGGCCCAACTTAGAAAAAGGATGATCCCTGCCAAGAAAAGCTTTCTGTATCTCATTGCCATCCCCCTCGTATCGCTATGCGCATAGCGCTAAGCGCTTAGCGTCTTTCATTAGACGAAAACATGACCCCTGCTACCGGGAGCTCGCTTTTCAGTCGCCCAAGAATCACCCTTTCGATCTGTGGCGATCCTTTTTCCAAAATTTCTTTTCCTATTTCCCTACCCCACATCATCCCCTCTGGGACATCCACCTTATTGATAAAGGCAACCCTCCTCGATGAATGAGGGGCTCCCTTAAAGATGCCCTGCGGATGGACCATTAAAATGGCCATGCCTCCACAGGTCATCTTCCCTCCCATGGGAATCCCTGCCAACTGCGAGATTCGCTCTGCCTGAAAGAGATTCTCTTCGTTCAGTTCTTTTCCAACGCCATCGACTCCTAGGAGGCCTATGACGAGAGTTGTGTGGGAAGGGATGACAGGTTCCCATTCCCTTGGGGCCTTAACTGGACGGCCTGCTGCACCATCGGCCTCGATGATCATCATATCGATCTCAGGAGAGTTCCAGAGAAGACTTACCAAATCTGGAGATATCCCCTTCAGTTTCATCGATTCGATTCTCTCCCGGGCAAGGGTGATATGGCGGAATTGGTCAATATGTTGCAAAGCCAGTTGTTTTAGTTTCTCCTCGTCAGATTGGACAAAGAGACAAGGGGTCTCCTCTGAAGAGGGTTCCATGATCTTTGTCGTCGTGGCCGTCACCACTTTTTTCCCAGCCAGGAGCAATTCTTTGGCAAGCCGAAACATTAAGGTCGTCTTCCCGCCTGCTCCGACGAGGCTGATTACTTCTCTTGCTCTCAGGTCTAATGATTCAACCAGCGTATGGGGTTGTTCCTCCCGTCCTTCTTTTTTCTTCACCAACCTATCGATAATAGAAGAGATGATTTTCTGATCAGGATCCATCTTCTTTTCGCCGCTTACTAATCAGTCCATAATTGTATGGACACTGGAGACTAAATCCCTCCTTCCCTCCCCTGCCTACCGGCGGGCAGGCTTTACAAAAGGGAGGAATTCCCCCTCTTTGGCAAAGAGGGGTTAGGGGAGATTTTCGGAAGAATATGTCTTTTCAATTATGGACTCCTTAGTAATGCATAGACTCTTCGCTACGCTCAGAGTGACAGTTCGGTTGTCATTCTGAGGAGCGAAGCGACGAAGAATCTACCGATTAAACCAATACAGAATGGCTTCCAGTACTCCTCCACCGATGGCTCTGGCTTTGTCGGAGATGGTAAAACAGAATTCCCTTCTCCCCCTCGGATCGATATCGCCCACTTTCATCCCTTTCTTTACTTCCACTCCCTCCCGGATCAGTCCCCTGACAATACCGCTGATCTTCGCCATCACGGGAAAATCATCTACAACAGCAACAACCGAACCCTTATTGACCCGGTCGCCAATCCACTTTTGAGGATGAAAGACCCCTTTCTTCATCGTTCTCAAGAGCCTTTCAACGGTATAACCTCCGATATTGCCCGGAATGCCTGTGTCCGGCTCTGCCGTCCCTTTCAGGATCAGCCGGCCCAGGTCATGTCCCCGATTCGTTTCGATCACGATATGGACATCCTTGCCGGCATAGAAACCCGGGCCGAGACCAATGACCAGGGGGGCCTTTTTGATATGGGTTCCCAAATTTTTCTTAGCCATGGTGGCGTCAACGAAAACATCCGGTTTTATAAAACGTCTTGTCTTCTCTCCATCAGGATCAACCAAAACGGGAATTTTCCCATCCTCCCATACCGAAAAAATTTCCTCGGGTTTGGAAATGAACTTTGACCGAACCCCTTCGACCTCTTTTTCGGCTTCGTAAATCGCTTCGCAAAAAGAAACTTCTCTTCTTACAGCAATGGGATGAGGAAGCTCAAGCATGCAAACCTTGAAGTGGGATTGATGAAGCCGATGGGCCACTCCACTGGCCATCTCCCCTGCCCCTCTGATCAAAACAATGACCTCATCGATTCCTTTTTCCGATTTTGCCCGAATTCCTTTTTTCATCTCTACCCCTTCTCATCCTTAATGCCTTCCGATATTCTTCCCTTGTATCGATATCTTTAATGACTCCCTCTGATCTTACTGGAATGGTCTTGATCAGTTTAGAATATCTCAACAGGATGGGCTTTCCTCCTGTATCCCCTCTCAATTTCAGCAGTTCCTTTTGATACTTCCGATGAAAGATCACCGGATGCCCCTTCTTTCCCCGAAAAGATGGAACAACGATCTCCCCTTTTCTTTGGTTAAAGGCGTGGAGGAGGACATTAATAGTCCTCGTTTTGAGAAAGGGTTGATCACCAAGGGAAATGAGAAACCCCTCGCTTCTGGGATCCATGACCTGAAGGCCCTTATGGATGGAGGTGCTCATTCCCCGCTTATAATAGGTATTGAAAGTGACTTTTACCTTTTTGGTTGTGCTTGCAGACCTCTTTTCAAACTGTCTTTTCATTCCTTCGTTCTGGGGGTTGAGGACCACAATGATCTCTTGCGCCGTTGACCGGAGGAGCGTATTGAAACAATGCTCAAAGACGGTCTCTCTTCCCCAGGGGAGTGACAGCTTATTCACCTTCATCCGTTTCGACTCTCCTGCTCCGAGAAGAATGGCTGAAATCATTATTCCCTTTCGTTCCCACTGAGACTCTGATAAATTGGAATCCCTTACCTGTTTGAAAAATGCTGCTTAATCCCTCTTCATCCCCCTTTAGAAAAGGGGGAAAGAATTCTCCTCCCTTTGGCAAAGGGAGGTTGGGAGGGATTTAACAAGGTTGTTTCAAACGCCTAAATTGATACGGTAAATTTAATCTGTTTCTGTAACCTCTGTCAACAACGGCTTTTAAAGGAAGGCTTAATGTCGAGAAGGCAGCATCCACGGAGGGGATAGAAAATCGGTTGGTCATTGTCGGAGCATGATCCTGGCATCGGCTATTACACATCTTTTTGGCGAACAGATGACCGGGTTGAGATCGATCGATTCGAACAAACTCTCAAGGTCCATCGCAAAATCAGAAAACGTCTTGAGCAACCGGTTTAACTCGTCTAAATTGACAGGTTTTGAACCACGGTAACCCTCAAGAAGCGAGTGGGCCTTAAGACATCGGATCATCGATTCAATATCCTTCAATGCAAGAGGAGCCATCCTCAGAGTAACATCCTTGTAGATCTCAACCCCCGTGCCACCCATCCCAAGAAGGACAACCGGACCAAACTGGTCATCGACTTTGGCTCCCACGATTAACTCTATGCCAGAAATCATCTCCTCAACCAACATTCCGGCAAATCCATCAATCTGGCTAAAGCGGCGAAAGGCCTCTTTCAGTCTTTCATCGTTGTCAATTCCTATCTCGACTCCATTCTTGTCTGATTTATGAACTAGCTTTGGGGAAACCACCTTTCCCACCACAGGGTAACCAATCTCTTCAGCAAATTGGATCGCCTCCTCGACCTTCTTGGCCCAAACAAATCGAGGGACATCTAATCCGAGAAAAGAAAAAAGGCGCTTGGCTTCGGGCTCCAAGACCCAACCTGTTGCCTTTGAGGATGAAATGATATCCCGAACCTCTTTCATCAGCATGGTTGTCTTCTCCTCAAAGCCACTGCCATATGAATTGCCTCTTCGATGGAGTGGGCAACCGGTACCTGGTTGAGCTGAAATCCCTCGATAAACATCCTATATTTTTCCACATGAGGGACATAAGCAATCAGGGGTTTACCATCTTGGAGGTAGATCTGACTTAATCGTGCCCCTAAATCGGAGGTAATCCCGGGAGTGTAAGGGAGGAGCAATATCAGGACACAGTCGACCTCCTGCTTTGTGCTCATGATCTTAGCCGTGGAAACAAAATCGTCATCCACGACACTACCTGTGAGATCGATCGGGTTGCTCAAGGAGGCAATCGCCTGAATCCTGGGAGAGATCTTTTCTCGAATCTCACTCTGATCCTGCTCTGACAGAAGAGGGACAGAAAGGCCATGAGATAAACAGGCATCTACGGCTAAAGCCCCGTGACCCCCACTCCCTGTGATAATGCCGATACGGCCTTCAATAGGCTTTTGGTAGCAACTCAATGCCTCTGCAAAGGCGATCAATTCAAATTCATCCTTTGCCTCCACCACGCCATATTGGGAGAGGACCGAAGAAAAAACCTCGTAATCGCCTGCTATTGAAGCGGTATGGCTCGAAACCGCCCTCGTTCCTTCCGGTGTCTTACCCGATTTCAGGACGATGACGGCCTTGGGGCATTGGCTGGCCGCTAAAACAAACGAACGCCCTTCGCCCTTCTTAAAACCCTCCACATAAAAAACGATCACACCCGTCTCAGGATCACTCATGAAATAACGGAGGAGGTCCATCTCTCCGATCAGGGCCTTGTTCCCAATACTGACAGCTTTGGATAGGCCTACCCCTTCTTCAGCAAACTTGATCATATAGTCGACCAGGATCCCCCCGCTCTGACTGACCAAAGCCACCCTTCCCTTCTCTGGCCTCACGATCCTCTCTGCAGGGATGAAAAACGTATCCACATAAGGGAAAGAATAAGTCCCCAGACAGTTCGGTCCAATAAATGGAAAATCGGCTTCTCTGGCGATCGTTGCCACGCGCTCCTGGAGGTCCATCCTTCCCCTTTCGGCAAATCCCCCTGAAATGATCACAGCACCCCCGGCTTCCGCTTGAATGCAATCACTCATGATTCCTGGAACCATCTCTGCTCTTGTGGCAATCACTGCCAGGTCGATCTTTTGAGGGATGTCCAAAATGCTGGGATAAACCTTCTCTCCTTGAAGCAATCCACCGCGCTCATTCACTGAGAAAACCTTTGCCTGATGCCGGAAGTGATTCTTGTAGTAGACGACATTGGCAGGATGTCTGTCATTGCTCAACGAAACTCCGATGACCGCTAAGGTCTGCGGTTTGAATAGAGGTTCGAGATTCACTCTCTTCTCCTTCCACCCTACCCTCCCCTTCAGAGGGCTGTGTCAGAATAGCAGAAATGAGAGAAAATCTGAAAAAGGGAATGGACGGACGGATGAGAAAGCTTTAGAGCGGAACCTCCAGACGTTTGGATTCAGAGGCCCCAATAGGATGAAGAGACTTCGTTTCAGGCACCACGGACACTTACCCATAAACTTAATAATGCTCCGCGTTCTAAAGCTTTGGAATCCGTTTGTCCGTTCCCTTCTGACTTTCAACCCATTACAACACAGCCACCAGGGGGGGATGTTATTCTACCTAACGTACTCGAAGCAATTATACATGAATTCCACTCATTTTGGAATTCTTATCGAAGGTCCTTTTCGGATGAGCTTTCGGGCAAGCAGATTCAATGTCTATTTGCTGGAATGAAAGGGCCTGTTCGTGATCTCGTGGCAAAAGCCGGATGGGAAGAAAAATATGGAGAGCGGATAAAACATCCTTCCATCCAACATGCATTGCAGAGCATCGGATTGCGGGGATGACAAATGGTTTGAAACTCGAATAGCAAGCAGTCTTCAAAAACAAAGGGCTTCCTGACCATTCGTTCGTCAGAAAGCCCCTTTTATTACGATCCATTTCAAACTTCTAAGAGTCTACTTGCCTGTAAGGGTAGCCAAGTAAGCCGCACCGATTTTTTCAACATGGTTTTTGATATTCTCAAAGGTATTCAAATGATCTTCCTCCTCTTTGAGAAGCTCTTCAAAGACCTCTTTTGAAACCTGATCTTTCTCGGCAGCACAGATCACAGAAGCATCATTGTACATTTTGATCGCCTGTGTCTCCAGACCGATATTGGTCGTTAACATCTCTGGAATCTTCTGGCCCTTCTTCGCTACGCCATCCGGTTTTGACGTAGGTTCCCCTTTTAGATACAAAATCCTCTCCGCCAGCTTTTCGGCATGCTTCATCTCCTGAATCGCAATTTCCTTCAGTTTGGTAGCCAACTTACCGAAATCCTGATCTTCCAGTTCATAGTGCTGGGCCATATACTGGGTGATCGCCGTCAACTCCCTCGACCGTCCCTGGTTCAATAAATCGATTACTTTTTTACTCATACATTCTCCTTTCTTTAGGGTTCTTTTTTTATGGGTATCATTATATATTTCAAAATCCACAATAGTCAACAGAAAAGCTAAATGATGTAAAAAAATTAAATGGCAGAGTTAGACCTCGAGAATCGGGGGCTTGTGAAGAGCCTGGTGAAATGTTAAGAAAATATCACCAAAAAGGGAATATCACATGATCGTCAAAACCTATTGTGCCAGAATGGACCACGGGGGTTGCGGGATCCTCGCCCATGTGGAAAATGGGAGGATTACGAAGGTCGAGGGCGACCCTGATTCTCCCCTGAGTAGAGGGGCTATCTGCGCGAAAGGTCTGGCCCAAGTCGAGAGACTCAATCACCCTGATCGTGTCAAATATCCTATGAAGCGAACAGGGCAAAGGGGAGAGGGGAAATGGAGCCGTATCTCCTGGGATGAGGCACTGGGAATCATTACAGAAAAGATCCGGGAGACGATCCAACGGGATGGCCAAAGAGCCATCTCATTTGCCCAGGGAACACCAAAAGGCCTGGAACTCTACCTGATGATCCGACTCGCAAATATTCTGAATATCCCCAATATCTCCACTCCCGGAAATGTCTGCCACATGCCGAGGGAAACGGCATCCACCCTTACCTGCGGGTTTTTCCCGATCCCCGATTACGGTCATCCACCAGCCTGCGTCGTTGTCTGGGGAAGTAATCTCTTGCAGACGAATGAAGAGGGGGTTCTCGGAGCCCAGTTAAGAAAGGCCCTCGATCAAGGAGCCAAACTGATTGCCATCGATCCAAGGAAAACGGCAATCGCCTCCCGATCAGACCTTTGGCTTCAACCCAAACCCGGGACTGACCTCATCCTTGCATTAGGGATGTTGAGCGTGATCACAGAGGGGGGACTCTATGAGAGGACCTTTGTAGAAACCTGGACAAAAGGGTTTCCTGAATTGAAAGAGCATCTTCAACAATATCCGTTGGATAAGGTCTCGGAGATCACCTGGATCCCAAAAGATAAGATCATCGAGGCGGCCCGTCTCTTCTCAAAGACAAGGCCGGCCTGCATCCAGTGGGGAAACGCGCTTGAACATAGTATCAACAGCGTTCAATGCGCGAGGGCGCTGCTGATTCTGATGGCCATCAGTGGAAATCTGGACGTGCCTGGTGGAAATGTTAACCGCCAGGGCCCACCCATCATGAGGCCGGGAGAGTTGGTTCAGATCAAGAAATTTCCGAATAAAAAGGAAAACATCCTGAGCCCTCAATTCCGTCTCGCGACGATGATGGGCTTCGTGCCCTCTCAATTAATCATCAAGGCCATTCTCACGGGAAAGCCTTACCCTATTCGATGCATGTACATCCAGGGGGGCAATCCTCTGCTAAGCTATGCGAATGCGACCGAAACTTTTGGGGCAATGAATAAGCTCGATTTTCTCGCTGTCTCCGAAATCTTCTTAACTCCGACAGCCCAACTGGCTGATATCGTGTTGCCTGCGGCTACGAATTTTGAGTTTGACGACATTGGACATTTTGGGCTTCCCCATGGGTTCATTCTCGCACGGCCGAAGATTGTGGACCCCGCTGGGGAATGCTGGCCCGACTCCCAAATCCTGAATGAACTGGGCAAAAGGCTTGGCTATGCCCAATATTTTTGGAACGACATGAGAGAATGTCTCGACGAAATCCTGAAGCCGGCAGGGATGACCTACGATGATTTCAAGAATATCCGAATCCTGAAGGGTAAGTGGGAATACAAGAGTTATGAGAAGAAAGGCTTCAATACAACTTCGGGAAAGGTTGAAATCTATTCACAGCAGTTGAAGGACTGGGGATACGATCCTCTCCCCTCCAACCAGGGACTCGCCGCATTTTCTGATAGAGACCCTGAACTCCTCAAAGATTATCCATTGATTTTCACTTCCGCCAAGGACCCTTTTTACTTCCATTCTGCTTATCGGAACATCCCATCCCTTCGCAAAGCCTCTCCTGAACCCTTCGTTCTCATTCATCCTGACACGGCCTACCGATTCGATATTGGTGAGGGGGATTGGGTTTCCATTGAAACGAAACAGGGGACGATCCGTCAAAAGGCAAAATTGAATAACAAGATTGATCCCCGTGTGATCATCGTCAGTTTTGGATGGTGGTTCCCAGAGCGAAAAGATCTTGAGCTCAGCGGATGGAAGGAATCGAATGTCAACGTCCTGACGAGTAACGAACCCCCCTATGAGCCTGCGATTGGCTCTACCTCTCTTCGAGCTGTCCCTTGCCGCATTTACAAATCGCAAGCGTTTTAGCCCCCTCACCCCCTGCCTACCGGCAGGCAGGCATCCCTCTCCCGCCTGGGGAGAGGGGAAGGGTGAGGGGACGTTTGACAGATTCTGTTGAATGTGATATCCCTACCCTAACAAGATGAGGCAAGCCTGCGTAAAAATTCTTCTTCTCTCTCTTCTCGGAATTCTTATTATTTTCTCCAAACACACTCTTGCTTGCGCTGCACTCATAACGGATGTGAGATTCTGGTCAGCCCCGGATCACACGAGAGTGGTTCTGGATCTCACCGAATCGATTCAATACGAAAGTTCTTCTCAGGTCAACCCTGTGCAGCTCCATCTTGAAATGAAGGAGACAATTCTCCTGACTAAAAAGAGGGAGTTAGGAGTAAATGATTCCTTTCTATCCAAGATCAGTCTAACCCCCCTTGGAGAAAAGAAGGTCCGACTGATCCTCCATCAAAAAAGGGCCCTACAAGCCAGTATCCTTGCCCTCAAACCTTACCAGGATAAGCCCCACCGTCTCGTGATCGACCTCATCGATCCGGTCCAAGAGAAAAAGGAACAAGAAGAGAGACAAAAACAAAAGGAGACTAGCCCCAAAGGGATAAGGATCGTCGCCATCGATCCTGGCCATGGGGGAGAGGATCCCGGAGCCATAGGCCCCCAAAGGACTATGGAGAAGAATGTGGTGTTGAGGGTGGGAGAGAAGCTCGTCTATTCCCTCAACGAGGGCAATGAATGCAAGGCTTTTCTCACTCGAAAAAGGGATTATTTTATCCCCTTGGAGGGCAGATCCAAGATCGCAAGGGAATACGGAGCAGAATTATTTGTCAGCCTCCATGCCGATGGAAGTTTTAATCCTCAAGCCAGGGGCTCTTCCATTTATTGCCTCTCCCTTTCCGGTGCAACAGACGAAGCTGCCAAGATCTTGGCCGACAAAGAAAATATGTCCAATGTGTTGGGGGGGGCGATCGCCAGACCCTCCGTCGCCAAAGACCCAAACCTGAACAAGATTCTGCTAGACCTTATGCAAAACAACTCGATGAAAGAGAGTTTTCGATTTGCCGATTTGTTTCTTGGGAATATGAAAAGCATCAATCATCTAAAATATTCTCATTACCGCCAGGCCAATTTTCTTGTTTTAAAAGCTCCTGACATTCCTTCTGTGCTCGTGGAGATCGCCTTCATCACGAATAGGGAAGATGAGCGTCTGCTTAACCAGGATGATTTTCAAGAAAAATTCGCCAAAGCGCTTACCACCACTATTAAAAAATATTTTAGGCAATAATCCCCCCTTCCCCTCCTCCCTGACTGTTCCCTCCCCCTGCCCCCTCGATTCCGCCCCAGGCTTCGGCCTCTGGCGTGGAGAAGACGGAAGATTGACCCATTCGGCGGCGCCAAGCCCCGCCTTTTAAGGCGGGGAAAAGAAGCACCACCCGGGGTCAACCCTGAGCTTTCGACTGAGCTCACGCCGAAGTCAAGCCCAGGCCACTTGTCCTGAGCGCAGTCGAAGGATCAGGCCAGGGGAGTCGAAGGGTTGACTCTCTTAGGAGGCATGGTTAGATTTTAAGTGAAGGAGGTGGGAATCATGAAAAAGATGGAGACAAAAAGTTTTGGTGTTCCTGATGAGGTCAGGAAATTTGATAAAGGGAAGGTAGAGCTCGTAAAGATAGGGGGTGCCACGATCGGGAGAGCTGTATTTGAACCTGGATGGAAATGGTCCACATCTGTAAAACCCATTGTAAATACGAGAAGTTGTGAGGCCCCTCATTTTCAATACCACGTTTCGGGGACCATAAAAGTGCTCATGGATGATGGTACGGAAAAGGAATTAAAGGCCGGTGATGTTTCATTGTTACCGTCAGGCCATGATGCCTGGGTCGTTGGAAACGAACCTGTAGTGGTGGTTGATTTTCAGGGGATGGTTGACTATGCAAAGGCGTCTAAAAGAAAAAAATAATATAATATTGACAAATAGTATCCTTATTGATTAAATGATTGTTAGCCACGAAGGTTAAGCTCCTTATGACAAGGAGGGAAGCGTGGCTTTTTTTATTTTATAGGTGTGAAATGGGGGGAAGCCGAAAGTCCATAGCTGTTATCGATGGGCAGGGAGGTGGGATAGGAAGCGCCATCATCAAGCGCCTGCGGGAAGTTCTGGGTGAAGAATTAGAAGTCATCGGATTGGGAACGAATGCTATGGCCACAGGGGCCATGTTAAAAGCTGGGGCCAATAAAGGCGCCTCCGGTGAGAATGCCATTGTTCAAACGGTAAGAAAAGTGGATATCGTAGCCGGGACATTCAGTATTGTCTTGGCTAATTCGATGATGGGAGAGTTAACTCCCAAAATGGCAGAGGCTATTGCCTCATCATCTGCAATCAAATGCCTTCTGCCCCTGAAGATTCCTGAGGTGGAAATCATTGGGACGGCCAAGGAACCCCTCCCCCATCTGGTTGACCAACTGATTAAACGAATACAAGAAATTGTGGGAACCTAATACTCAATCCCCCGTCTCCCCCTTTAGAAAAGGGGGTTGGGGGGATTTGATACAGGAGGAAACAATGTGTGAGGCTGACGCGTACTTAGTTAAGGGAGGTAAAGAAGAGTTAATTCTCGAAGATATCTCTATTCTTCGGCCCGAGAAAGATGAACTCTATTTGCAAAATATCTTTGGTGAACAGAAGCGGATTAAAGCCCGAATCAAAGAGATGAATCTCATTGATCACCGAATTGTTTTGGAAGAACCCTGATACTGAATTTATAAATTGAAAGTGCCTAAAATAGTGACTAAAATTATAAGTGCCTAAAGTACCTAGAATTGAGAATGTCTTGAGTGTTTAATATTTTCTTTACAACTTTAGTCACTTTAGATCACTTATCACTTTAGACACTTGAATGTCACTTTAGCTCACTTTAAATTTTAGTCACTTTAAACAATTGGGCCACGAAGGCCTTCCATTTCCAGTATGGGAATGAACCTTCGTGGCCTTTTTATTTAATCCCCCCTCACCCCCCTTTAGAAAAGGGGGGATGGGGGGATTTGAAAGGAGGATCTATGCACATTCCTGATGGATTTCTAAGCAATGGTATCAATGCCGCCACCTTTGCCATCTCCGTGGGTGCGTGTACCTATGGAGTGAGGAGGGTAAACCGAAACTTTGGAGAGAAGGAAGTCCCCCTGATGGGTGTGACCGCTGCTTTCATCTTTGCAGCACAGATGATTAATTTTCCCATTGCAGGAGGGACAAGCGGCCACTTCCTTGGAGCTGTCTTTTCCTCAGTCCTGATGGGTCCCTGGGCAAGTCTTCTGATCATGACCATAGTCCTAATCGTCCAATGTCTGGGATTTGCAGATGGGGGGCTAACGGCTCTTGGATCCAATATTTTCAACATGGGAATTATTGGAGGATTGGGAGGATACGGCATCTTTTTTATCCTCTATCACCTCTCTGGAAAGAGTCGGAAAGGGTTCTTCTTCGCCCTGGCCGTCTCCTCATGGCTCTCTATTGTCGCGGGGGCCTCCGCCGCGGCTATTGAGTTGGCAGTCTCAGGGACCTCTCCTTTAAAAGTGGCGTTACCGGCGATGGCGGGGATTCATGCTCTCATTGGCATTGGGGAAGCCATCATCACGACAACCGCTGTTTCCCTCATCTTAAAAACAAGGCCTGATCTGGTGATCAGTTTTGCCAAGAAAGGAGCCCTCCATGAAAAGACGGCTTGATGGATTGATCTGGATTGGATTGGGTGTATCCCTGCTCCTTGCCCTCTTTCTCTCCCCTTTTGCTTCCTCCTCTCCGGATGGCCTCGAAAAAGTGGCGGAGACGAGAGGATTCTTAGAGAAAGGAGAGGGATGGAAATTCTGGAAATATGCCCCTTTTGCCGAATATGCCATCCCGTGGATCAAGAATGAAAAAGTATCAACTGCCCTCTCGGGTCTGATTGGCACTCTCGCCATCTTCTTCATTGCGATGGGTATCGGGAAGTTAATCAAACGATCGACCGCCCAAAAAGCCCTTTTTCTGATGATTCTCTCCTTTAGCCTCTCTTCGCCTGCTTTTGCTTTGCGCCCACTTACCACGGACGATGCCTACACAGTCGAAAGGGGCGCGTTTCAATTAGAGGCGGGGGTCGATACCACGCGTCAAGATAACCACGACAGGGAGTACAATCCCGGTCTAACCTTGACTTACGGTCTATTAGAACAGTTGGATCTGGGAATAGGCAGTGGATATCTTTTCTTTGATCCCAAAGAGGGCAAAAGGGAGAATGGGCTTGGGGACACGGAATTGAAACTGAAATACCGCCCCATCGACGAAAAGGACTGGATTCCTTCCCTCGCCATCTCGGGGATGCTCAAAATTCCCACAGCCAGTAAGTCAAAGGGTCTGGGGTCAGGCCAAACAGATTTCGGTATCAATGCGATTGCCACAAAAAAAATTGCTGAAAGGTGGATTGTTCACCTTAACCTTGGATACACCTTTATCGGAGAGAATGGTGTGAACAATGAAATGAACTATTCACTGGGAGGACAATTCATTCTCACAGACAAATGGGCCTTAGTGGGTGAAGTGGTTAGGATCAACAATCTTAACGGGCGACACGGGGATGACCCTCTTTCAGGCCTCATTGGGACGTATTATTCCATTAAAGAGAATCTGATTCTAGATGCTGGTGTGGAGATCGGGATGAATAAGGCTGCGCCAGACTTTAGAATCACGGCGGGGTTCACATGGCTCTTTAAACCTTAGTCTTTGCCATCACCCAGTCACTGGGGGCGGCTGTCTACTTATTTGATAATGCTTGGGTTTTCCTCCTCTCCCGGCAGAGAGATCCGGCCTCGAAAAAAATCTTGACCAAAACATTTAAATTTATTATTAAATAGGTCTCTCCAAAAGATTTCGATTTGGCCCGAATCAACCCTTCGACTATCCCTGGTCTAAAGCCCGGGGTTTGCTCAGGGTTGATACTGAGCGGCGCTTTTGACCCCGTCCTAAAGGCCGAGGTTTGGCGCCGTCGAAGTATCAAGATGACAAAGGGGGGCTAGGTTGGAAAAAGAATATATCAGTATTCTTTTCTTTGGCCATCACACCTCCAGGACCAGGCAGCTGAAGATTAGTAAGAAGTCGCTTAAGACCTTACTCTACCTTTCAGCCCTTATCCTTCTTGTCGCCATTTTCTTCTTGTCCGACTACATCCAAGTCAAGAAAAGGGCTTTCGACGTGTATCGATTGCGTCAGGAGATGAAAGGGCAGACATCGCAAATTCATTTTTTCTTAGCGAAGGTTGAGGAGTTGGAAAGGCAACTCTCCGTTCTTAAAGAATTCGACAGAAAGGCCCGAATCATTGCCAATTTGGAGAGGAAGGGACAAGAGACTGCTCCCTTAATGGGTATCGGTGGACCCTCCCCTTCGGATATTCGGGAGAAACTCAAAGAAAGGGAGGACGAGAAGGCACTGATTCTGCAAATGAGAAGTGATATTGAGCGTCTCCAATCGGAGGCCGTTTCCAGTGAGGAAAGCCTCTCCCAACTCCTAAAACTCTTACTCGTCAAAAAGCAGATGTTCGCCCACACTCCATCCATCTGGCCAGTCCAGGGTTGGGTGACATCGGGTTTCGGTTTTCGTACTCATCCTCTTACCGGCTTATCCCAGATGCATGAAGGGTTGGATATTGCAAACCGGGTGGGGACCACGATCATCGCGCCGGCCAGCGGGATCGTTTCGGACATCGAAACGGATCAGCTTTTCGGAAAGATTGTGGTAATCTCCCACGGATTTGGAATAACCACTTGCTACGCCCACCTCCACAAGGTTTTAGTAAAATTAAGCCAGAGAGTGGAAAGAGGAGATAAAATCGCAGAGCTCGGGATGAGTGGAAGGACGACAGGCCCCCACCTTCACTATGAAGTAAGAATTAACAACATCCCAGCCAATCCGGTGCAATATATTCTGAATTAACATCTTCTCTCCATTCTTCCCTTCCCCCGCAAACAGCTCTTTTCCTTCTAACGCAGGTCTTACCCTCCTTTTTTATGAGGATAACTCCCATCTCTCTCAAAGGGAATCTTAACGGTTTGGATAATAAAGAACAAAAATCACCTGGAAGTATTTTCGCCGGCTTTGATCTCAATCTCCAGCATGTTTTCTTTTGGCGGGAGGGCGCAGATAAATTTCTCGTTGTAAGCACAGGAGGGGTAATAAGCCATATTGAAGTCCAAAACCATCTTATAGCCTGGCAGGATCTCAGCATCGATATACCTACCCCCTTCATAAGTCTCTTTCCCATTGGTCATGTCTTTAAAAGGGATGAAAAGCATATCGCTGAGGATGGATTTATAGGCTTCAATGGTATGATCCTTCCCATTTAGTTTGAACTGCAACTTTCCATACCGGATATAGCGTTTGTTGGTCCCTTTATTGGTTAAAAAGGCGGCATAATATTTCGGATTATCGTTGTGGAAAATGTAACGTTCAATCTGGCTAGAAAAGACATATTGGGAATCGAAAGGATAATATTTCAATCCTTTAAACAACTTCTTTTCGGCGGGCGTCAGAGGGGATCGTTGGTGTGTCTTAAAAAATTGATCTCTATCTTTTCTCCACTCCATGACGTATTTCTTTTCTTTGCCTAAGAATTCCTTGTCTCCTTCTTCTCCACAGAGAGCCACTCCTTCCAGAAACAAAAGGACTCCAAAGATGAGAAAGACCACTTTCTTTTCCCGGTTTAGCGTCAGCGGAATGCTTTTGTTCATCATTAGCATCTTATCCAAACTTGCTGGTGAACGCAAATAGAACCTCCTCAGAAATGTCCTGCTATTATCCTCCGCTATTTACTGAAGTCTCGCTTGACCAGTGTCAACAAAATAGGTATATTCCATTTGGTAATTTACCCCGTTAGAAAGTCCTCTACTTTCTAACGCTAAAGCTCATACGGGGCATTAAACTCCGTGTTTGCTGAAAAAGGAAGAGCCATCATCCCCGCCGCTCGCCCCGTTAGAAGTAGGTTACCAAAGGGAACTCCTGGGTAACAAAGAAAAATTTCTAAAGGGGCGAGCAGCGGGGCTTTCTAACGGGGTAAATGGCATAAGAATGTAAATAGTTACTGCGGAAGAATTATGAAAAACTTTTCTTATTCTCTTGGCACATTTCTTGTCCTCCTAGGAGTTGTTGCTTGGACAGTTTTTTCCCCATGCGTTAGCATTTGCGAAGAGTCTCCCTGGAGGAAGGTTGATGAAGGATTGTGGGTTGCCGAGTTTGATTCTCCTATGAAATCAAATGCTCAGGATTCAAAAATTACTACTATTAGGATCGATCCCAAATTCTATTCGTTTAAGCTTCTCTGTGCTTCGGAGCACGGAGGAACGAAAATGGCAGCAAGAAAATGGTGCGAAAAGTTTGGCCTTATCGCTGCTGTGAATGCAGGCATGTATCAAAAGGATGGCTTTACAAATGTCGGTCTTATGAAAAACTACAGCCATATTAACAATCCAAGGCTTAACAACATTTATAAGGCTGTTTTAGCATTTAATCCTTTAGAATCTAAAATCCCGGAGATCCAAGTCATTGATCTAAAATGCCAGGACTTTGAAAGCATTGGGTCTAAGTATCAAACCCTTATTCAGAATATTCGGATGATCAGTTGTCGCCAGGAGAACGTTTGGGCGAAAACAAATCAGCTTTGGGGTATGGCTGTTTTCGGTATTGACAAAAGTGGAAATGCGTTATTTGTTTTTACTGAGGTACCTTATTCCGGTCACGATTTTTCCAATGCTTTATTGTCCCTACCTCTTTCAATTTCCAATGCGTTGTATTTGGAAGGGGGGGTTGAGGCTAATTTGTTTTTTTCTTGGAATGGTGTGGAGCTTGAGAGAGTGGGTATCCGTGAAACTGGCCTTCAAGAGGATTCTCCCCGGGTTGTGCCCCGGCCGATTCCTAACATTATTGGAATAACCAAGAAAGCTCGGTAGCAGCCTTTGCTCCCCAAAGCAAAGGCGTAAATGACATCAATCAATTATCATCAATTCCCACATCAACTTATCATTGGAAATTAAGGTGGAACACGCAATTCGCATTCTTTGAAATATAAAATTTAATCTCTTCTCACTTATCTCCATCATCCACACGAATTTCAATCTGCTTGGCAGCTCCGCAACCCTTCAGGGAAGAAAGCATCCCCGTGATCGTACTGGCAACGAAACTTCTGACAAATGGCGTCATCGGAATTCTCTTTCCGTCTACCTTAAGGGAGACTTCTCCCTCCCGATCGGATCGGAGGTACTTCTTTTCAATAAAGTCTGCAACTCCTCTGATGTCATCCAGGGGGAAGCAGGAGACTCCGACGCGGAACTTCTTGTCTGAAACGATGGCAATGAGGTTATCCTCCTTCGTGCAGAGAAGCTCTTTGTGTTTCTCCGTACGGAAAATCTCAATTTTAGGCTGAACATCCTTTTTGTATCCCTCTGAAAGGATGAGGTCTACGTCCTGAATCAATTTCTCCCGGATTTCCTCTAAAGTCAGATCCTTCTCCACATCTCGAATCAAGGCAACCTTCTTGGGCGATGAGATGACAACGGTATGGGCCCCAGCCTGCTTGTGCCGCCAGCTATCTTTGCCTTCCTGGTCCACTTCAAACCCATGGACATCATGTTTCACGGTAGCGACTCGATACCCCCTACGAGTCAATTCCGGGACGAGTTTTTCAATCAAAGTCGTTTTTCCACTATCCGATTTTCCAACGATTGAAACAATTGGTATCACGTTAAACTCCTTTGGAATATTGGAATGTTGGAATAATGGAATAATGGGGAAGACTCAAAAGATTCTTTTTGGCCCAACATTCCATCATTCCATAATTCCATCCTTCCATGATCAAAGATTTCTGTCCAACAATTGTACTTTAACTTTTTCTCCCGCCTTCACAATCTCGCGATCTTCCGGGATCACCATCAAACCGTTCGCCTTTACCATCGATTTGAGGATCCCTGAACCTTGCGCCCCCGTCGGAGTCACAAAGTATTGACCCTTCTCAAAGGCGACAAAAGCTCTCATGAAATGCCGCCTTCCGGGCCTCTTCTGAATATCCTCTTTCAGGATGGCATCGATCACAGGCCGGAAGAGCTGGCGGTGGCCCATCATCTTTAGAAGCGATGGTCTGACGAATTGCTCAAAAGAGACCATGGAAGAAACCGGATTTCCTGGAAGACCAAAGACAGGTTTCCCCTGAACTGTCCCAAAAACTACTGGCATTCCAGGCTTCATAGCCACTTTCCAGAAGACGATTTCCACTCCCATATCGTTCAGGACATCCTTGACAAAGTCATAATCGCCTACCGACACCCCTGCCGAGGAGATAAGCACATCTGCGCGAATCCCTTGAAGCAGCTTCTCCTTGATCTCTTCCTTTCGATCCCTGGCGATACCCAATTGGATTGGAATGCCACCGCAAACCATTACCTGGGCGGCCAAACTATAAGAGTTGCTGGAAACGATCTTTACCCCATCCAAATTTCCATCCACATCGACTAATTCCTCGCCGGTACAGAGGATCGCCACTGTTGCTCTTTGATAAACAGCAACGAAAGAACGGCCGAGCGAAGCGAGCATTCCTATCTCTGCTGGGTTAATCAGATCTCCGGCAGAGATAACGCATTCCCCCTTTTTCACATCCTCAGCAGCTTTCCGAATATACTCACCAGGAAGGCTGCTCATGAAGACGGAGACAAAATTCCCTTCTTTTTTGGTCCCCTCAACCGGGACCACGGTATCTGCCCCTTCCGGAATGAGAGCACCGGTCATAATCCGTATGCCATTGCCTCTCTCAACCCGCTTTTTTGGAATAAACCCCGCTGGAAGGTCTTCAATCACCTCCAATTGAACGGGATGCTGTGGAGAAGCATACTGGATATCTTCAGACCTGACCGCATAGCCATCCATCCCCGAGTTATTAAAAGGCGGAATATCCCTGTTGGCTAGGATGTCCTCAGCGCACACTCTTCCCAAGGCTTCCAAAATGGAAACCTTTTCGGAGCCTAATGGCTGGATAGAGGAGAGAACTTTATCCAGGGCTTCTACGACAGTAAGCATGGCCAAAATATAACACAAAAAGAGGGCCACTGGAATGCGTCCCTTTCTGATTTATGCTCTTGACAAATTATGAGCATATGCTTATAATTTGTTTTGAAGGGACGAATTTCTATGGGGAGACCCAAAAATTGCAGAAGGGTTGGATTTCTACCTGACAGCAAATATTTCAAACCAAGAGGCATCCCCCTCTCCATGTTGGAGGAAGTCATTTTGACGGTTGATGAATGCGAGGCGATCAGGCTCGCCGATTTTGAAGGTTTGTATCAAGAACAAGCAGCAGAAAAAATGGCCGTTTCCCGTCAAACGTTTGGGAGGATCATCGAATCGGCACACAAGAAGGTGGCGGAGGCGCTGGTCAAAGGTAAAGCATTAAAGATCGAAGGAGGTGAGATTGAAATGGCTGAAACGAGAAAATTCAGTTGTTCTGATTGCCAACACGCTTGGGAGCTTCCCTATGGAACAGGGAGGCCACCGGGTTGCCCGTCCTGCAAAAGCGACAACATCCATAGAGCAGTGGAAGATAGAGGATATGCCAGCGGGTTGCGTAGGGAACAGGGCAGGTGTTGCCGTGGGCCTCAGCGAAAAGGATAGGCAAATTTCCACCACAGACATGCGGTGAATGGTTCATCTCCGATACCCGTTTCGGTCCCATGGTTCACGCGAGGCTGGGTATCGCAGAAGAGAATTCTGGTAAACTTGTCACCCTGTGCGCAGGGAGGCCAAAACCCTGGCCGAAAGTAAAAATATTGACCTCATCCTGACTGACGGTGCCCCGGGAGTAGGATGCCGTTTAATTGCCTCTATCGGAGGGGCTGATGCCGTCCTGGTG
>Ga0315282_10003989_pt1 | contig 26065 bp, 24 predicted proteins | sample YL17G07_20_MG_FD_203693 | JGI IMG/M metagenome (GOLD analysis project Ga0315282, IMG submission 203693) | Sediment microbial communities from Yellowstone Lake, YNP, Wyoming, USA - YL17G07_20 | ecosystem: Environmental > Aquatic > Freshwater > Lake > Sediment | place: USA: Wyoming | collected... | reverse complement strand
GGCTCCTTTTTGCCGTTGGTAAGCGGTTTCCCCTCACCGTTGAAGAGATAGCTCTCCATCTGGCGGGACTTGGGATCGAGTTTGAGAAGCGACCGGTAGCGGGCACCATTGACGCTGAACGTGAGGTCGATTTCGGGCTGCGCATGGGTGACGAAGTCATACAGCGAGCGCTTCTGGCCGGGCAGCTGGCGAAACAGAGCCGCGAAGATTGAGCCGATCAGGGTGGATTTCCCCACACCGTTTTCACCGACGAGCGCGATGAGGCCGGGGCCCAGCGCCTCGAAATTCACACTGACCGGGTTGGGAAAAGCTTCCGTGATTCCGCACAGGCTAAGCTGATGGAGTTTCATGCTGGTGCTCCTCGTAAGTGAAGGGCTCCGGTTGCGGCCTATTCACAATCGAAAAAGACGGCAAGTAACTGGCAACGACTCTCAGTACCTGCGCTTGCAGATTGCTGAGGCTTTCCAGCCGTAGTGCCGCAGTCCGGCGGCGGTAGCCGCAAGGCCGATTCGCATATCGCGCTGTTCTTCCCATGTGCGCGCCTCGGATTCCCTGGGCGTCTCCTCCTTGTCTTCCACGGCGCGGGCCTTTCTTTGCCACGTCTTCCCGTGTCGACGCCTTTTGCCAGTGCTCGAAGGCCACGATTTCTTCCTCGAGTTTGGCAAGGCGGGGACGTATTGATTTTGTTTCCATTGGTTGGTCCTCCTCTTCTGTTGTGGCATGCCTGTCCCGCAGCGTTCGCAGGCGGGAGAACGCCTTCGAAGCTAGGGTATGGAGATTGGGGTGGGTAAAGGGCCGGCTCGGCGGCGAGATTGTGCGTTTAATTGCAAACTGGGAGGTTACTTCCGCTCGGTGAGTATAGCCGTCTCAACCTGCGCGAGCTTGGCAAGCAACCGCTCCTGGCGGTCGGCCGGCGGGGTGCCTTTCATCGCCCAGTAGGCACGAAGCTTTTCCTCGGCCGAGCGAGCGGCAGCGATAGGAGCAGGCTCCGCCGGAAGGTCCGGATCGTGCTCAATCTTCATCTTCAGTTCCGAAGGGTTGGCGGCCGACAACTTCTCCCTAAAATTATCCTGCTGCTGCCGGCTCAGCTGGCGATCCGGCCCCTTGGGCACCCTGACTATTACCTTAACGCGAGCGTCCCTTAATGTGGCCAGATCCAGCCGCTCTGGAAGCCGAAGCTCGCCATCTTCATAGACGGCGTGGAGCTCGACCATCGGCCGGGTCGGGGACACCCTGAACTCAACGTCCAAGTCCGCCAGGTCTTGGCAGAGCTCGAGAGCATTCAGTGTCACCAAGTTGTAGCCTTTCTCTTCAACCTCACTGTAATTGCAGCGGGAGAGCGACCCGGCGTACCAGACGCGCGGAGCGAGTTGCTGACGAAGGTGAATGTGGCTCAGGCCGACATACTGTGCTCCGAGGTTGCACAAGGGTTCGAGTGGGTATTCCGCGCAGCGTCCGACGAGCGGTTGGCCGCTGCTGACACGTGCCCCCGTGACACCAAAATGCCCGAAGAGAAGCTTGTAGCATCCAGGCCGTTGCTCAAAGCGCTCGTTAAACTCGTCGAGCTGCCGAGCAAAAGCTTCACGCAGATTCTGCTGGTGGCCAGCCATCTGAGCTTTCCGAGGATACGGGAAGACTGCGACAGCAGCCTCACCCAGCTCAATGAACTCCGGCTCAGTGCAGAGGTATATGGGGTGCTTTCCCCTAGCTCGGGCAAAGACGTACAAATCTCCCTCCAACTCCGCCCCGTGATTTCCTGCTACCAGTATTACGGGCGCGTGGTTGGCCATCTCGACCAGCAGGTCGACCCAGAGGTTCCGCTCCTTGATCGTGGCCTTGTATGTTGTGAGGTCACCGTTCACAGCAAAGAGGTCGACACTCGCCCGGATTGCGTCTGCGACAAACCACTCCAGGCACTGCGCGGTGTCGCCGAAGTAGCGGTCTTCTTCCAGGTGGACGTCGCCGGTGTGGCAGATTTTAAACGGCATGGAAACTCCTGTGCGACGAAGAGAGATTCTCTGCTCCTGACTTTAACCATAAAACTGCCAGTAGCGTTAGGCCTCATTCCGACAGGCGGTTCGAGCGGGTGACGAATCGCTTCAGGACTGGTTCCGTGAACACCTGTTGGCGGGCTCTTCCTCCGACACGGACGGGGATGACAATCTCGGAATCAGTTGTGTGCAGATAAGTGCGGTGCCTGAGGGCGGCGGCTCGCTTTGTGGTCTCCAGGAGCGGCGGTCTGCCGAAAAACCAATCTAGTGACGCCTCGCAAAACGGCGATTTACCCCTATGGAACGAGCGGTCGTTTGGCAGATGCCGCGGGCGTTCGGCCGGTCTCGCCGGCCGTCCTTCCCGTTGTTTAACACATCGGGATCAACAGGAATTAGCGGCGGGCGTCATGAACAATCCCACCGCGGATCGTCGATTGCCGTTGGGACTATTCCCTGGCCAGCCGACGCCCAGGCAGTGCAGGAACTGCTGGGGGACAAGGACGTCAAGACCACGATGGTTTACACATACGTAATGAACCGTGGCGGTCGAGGGGTTCCGAGGCGTCTCGACCGTGTGCAGCAGGTTCTGCCAGTCGAGAGCTGGAGGTTGGCAGGGTCATTAGCGCGCTGGGGGGAAGGGGGCCTCGCACGCCTCAGGACAACAAGGTTTTTCGTCTGCAACAGCTAATGCGCGTCGGAACAGCTAGTGGCCGAGAGTCAGCTGCCCGTGAGCCGGGTGCAATGTGCATCGGGGCGAAATCAGCTGTTCCAACGTTGCGGAAGGCGCTCAAGGATTCCAGCATCTATGTGCGGAACGCGGCTGCCTGGGCACTTGGTGAGATAGGGACGCCAGAGGCATTTCAGGCACTGAAAGAGTACGAACGGAGTTGATGGGTTGCTAACATCGCGTTGCGGCGGACCGGCCGGCGGCCAGCCGCTGAACGCGAACGGTCGGCCGCCACAGCTTGTTATCCGAACCCTTAGCCTCCAGCTTGCCGGTTTGCTCTCCCAGGAGGCCATCAAGATCGAAGCCACTCGAGTGCTGCGGCCGTGACTCCCGTTCTCAGGCCACGGCGCGCGCCATGACGACGCTCACATCGCGCAGGCCCATGATGAAGTAACCCTTTTCCTCTGGTCGCGACCTCGTTGGACTCAGAAAAGAATGAGCTGCTTGTCGGCAGGCAGGATAGAAGGCATTGGCCGGCGCACGGCACGCTTCCGCCCCGAGGCAGCGGCGAGCGAAGCACTAAATAGGAGCAACTGGTCGACGACGGCAGGCAGGGGCTCTCGTGGAACAACAACAGCTTCGGGCGGCGTCTGAGGCCCGGTTTCAACCGCCGGCGGGAGCGCATGGACGAATGTTGCGTTCTGCTGCTGAATTTCTCGCCAGACCAAGTCGGCGGTCTCGCCGATCCCTTTCTCGGTGACCAGCTCGCGTGCCATCGCCATGAGCAGGTCGTCGTCCTCGCCGACGGCCTGCAACCCTTCCGTCGAAAACTTCCCCTCCATGGCCAACGCGACCAGGAGCTTGCGCCCCATGAGCCGCAGGCAGGTCTCCTGGGCCGTCTTGGCGTAAGCGAAGTACTTCACTGTGACTTCCTCGGTCTGGCCGATGCGCCACGAGCGCCGACTCGCTTGGCGCAGCGTGTAGAGAGAGTAGCCCGTCTCCCAGAAAATCAGGTCGGGGTACTCAAGAAGATCGAGCCCCAGACTCACGAGCTTCGGGTGTGCGATCACTACTTGAACGCCCTGGCGTGACTGCCGCTCGTACCAGCCCTCGCGCAACTCAGGCTTCACGTCACTGGTGAGGACGACGACGCGGATGCCCTCACGCTGCAGGATGCGCTCGAGCCGCCGAGTCACGTCTCGAGTCCGGGTATAAACCGCAAACACGTGAACTTTGCGGCCGCGGTTCAAGCTCGATTTGATTTCTTCAACGAGCCGCCGCTCCTTGGCATAGAGCACACCCTCATCCAGGTCTTCCGGTTCCGCGATCACAAAACGCTCGCGTCCTCCCGTCTCGAGATTGAACTCGGAGCCGTATAGTGTGCCCAGGCCGAACGGCCGGTCGGGGTAGAGCAGCAGAGCGTTCATCCCGACACTCACAACAGATGGATTGCCTCGGTGTTCGTGAAGGGCCTTCTTGATTGCCTCTTCAAGCTCGCCGTACGCCCTCTTAAGCTCCTCGTCCATCTCCACGCGGACGACCTCCTCCCGGTAGGGGGGCAGCACATGGGCGATGTCTTCGAGCGAAAGGAAAGCTGTCAGCGGCATCAAGAAGTCGCCAAAGAGCAGAGGCGAAGCACCGGGGCGGCGGCGCACACGCCGAGTTACTTTGGCCTCGGAGCAAGCGTTCTCGGCAGGCTCGATTGTGGTAATCGTTTCGAGCAGCCCGTAGGTCTCCATAAACGGCCCAACGCCCTCGCCATGTTCGAACCCATGCTCAACCATCTTTCCCGGTTCGAGGCGGAACAAAATCTCAAAAACGTCATCGGCATAACCACCCAGGAGTGTGCCGGTCAGGACGAGGATTTTCTTGGCACAGCTTGCGAGCGTGCCGAGGGCGTTGCCTTGAGCGGTATCCCCGCCCTTGAGCTCATGCGCCTCGTCGGCGATGGCGAAATCGAAGAAACCCTTGAGATGTCGTCCGAGAAACTCGATCGGAGCGTATCTTCGCACTTTCGAGCGATCGGCCTGCCAGAGGGCACTGAAGAGCTTGCGCCGCACCTTCACGTCGGCTTCGACCGTCTCGTCCGCAGGTCCAATCCACTCGCTCAGCCGGGCCTTCTTGAAATCCGAGGAAAGTACCCGCTCGTCTTTCTCACCGTTGTAAATCGGCTGCCCGGTGTCGGGATTGACGACGCTGCCCTGGTAACGGCCTGACTGGGCCAAGTTGTAGGCGTGGCGCCAGAAGTAACCCAGCTTCGCGGTCTCGCGCGAGATCACGAACAGCGCCGGGGACGGGCAGAGCACATCCCAGCGCGCGCGGGCGCTTGGGTAGTTCTTGCGCGACCGCAGTTCCGTCAGCGTGGTCTTTAGTCCCTCGCGAATAATGCGACCGTGCCGAAGCTTGACCTCGTGGATACCGTTTAGGCTGGTCGACTTCGCGTCCCGCAGGCCATCGATCAGGAAGACGCGCAAGCGCGGGATTGTCAGAAGAGCTTCACGGCACCATTTCATGGTCAGATGGGGTGGCACCATGGCAAGGGCCGTAAAGGGCTTGCCGTTCGCGGCTACATAGATACTGGCGAGCGAAATGAGAGTCTTGCCTGTACCACACTCCGCCACGACCGCGGCCGAACGAGCCTGGGCGAGCTTTTTCGTTACGCCCATCAAAGCCACAACTTGTGCCGGATAGGGCTTTCGCAGCAGATTCCTGAGCAGCGGCGAAGGCGAGTCCTGGCCACTGTGCAAAGGCGGAAAGGAGTCGAGGATTCGCTCTCCAAGCTCGTTGGCAAAGACGCGTAAATATGTTGGGATATCGGTTATGTTGGCATGGTCCACGAAGCACCTCATTTGAAATGTGTTGTTTTTCAGGTCCGCCACATAAAACAAAAGGGGCGTCGAGCGATGGCGCCCCCTTAGAATCGACGAGAGCTGCAGAAGACGGATGGCTCAGAGCTTGCGCAAGAACTCCATTAGGTTGGGATTATTTCGCCACTTTTTCTTGCTTCTGCGATGCCCGCCTCCCGGATCGCAGGCAGCCAGAGCCTTCGCTTTCATTGCCAGGTCTGTTTCCGCATAGATATTCGTTGTATCCAGTGAAACATGGCCCAGCCACGCCCTGATCGTGTTGAGATCCACACCGGCGCGAAGCAGGTGAGTTGCGGTCGTGTGGCGAACCACATGTGGGCTAATGCGCTTGGCTTTTAGGGATTGGATGTTTTCCGCCGCAACTTCCGCATAACGCGCCACAAGCTCATGAACCCCAAAGCGCGTCATGGCGTCGCCATATCGGTTGAGGAACAATGGCCTGCCAGGCTCTCCTCCTCGGATGAGACAATGCAGTTCAGCCATCGTCTTTTTCCAGAGCGGACAAAACCGAACTTTCCGGCCTTTGCCATGAATCTTCACAGAACCGGTTCCTGTTGAGTCCCAAGTCAGATCTTCGATCTCAACTCGAACCGCTTCACTGGCTCGAGCCCCCGAGTTATAGAGAAACAACAGCAAGGCGTAATCACGTTGGCCAAGTTTGCTCCTGCGATCCGGCGCCTGAAGAAGTGCGTCGATTTCTTCCTTTTCTAGATACGTAACTGGGGTTCTCCACGCTCGTTTGAATGGGACATTGCGAATCTCTGCGCACCATTCCGCATGCTCGGGGCTGGAGTTCCCCGTATACCGAGCGAAAGCATGGAGCGTGGCAAGCCTTTGATTTCTAGTGGCAACGGTACAACTTCGAGCCTGTTCCAAGTGCGAGAGAAACTCCAAAACGATATTGGGCGAAAGGTCGTCGATCACGAGCTTATCGACGTCTGTTTTGCGGTGCGCGGCGACGAACGGCAGGAACAAACAGAAAGTATCACGATAGCTCTGCTGTGTGTTTCGTGATACGCCACGTTCATGAACCAGATGCTCAGATAGAAAGCGTCGAACCCAAAAGCCAACAGACGCGTGATCAGCCATTGCGCACCTCCGTGAAGGCATAGCGCTCAAAGCAGCGGTTGGCTTCCTGGAGCAGTTCCCGTGTCATCTGGAGGTACGCGGACGTTTCCTCCACGCCGCAGTGTCCGAGATATGTGGACAACAAAGGGAGCATTCTTTGTACGTCTTTTCCTTGGCGATACCAGGTCAACAGACGGGTCACGGCAAATGTGTGCCGAAAATCATGCAGCCTCGGTTGATAGCGGGCACTGTCGAATCGCAGTACCCCGGCCTCCTTTCTCAGCCATTCGAATTGGTGGTCGGCATGATCGTTTCGGATCATCATCCCTATCTTGGTGGCGAGGAGTGTCGGTGGGCGTTGGTACCCCACACCCGGACGATGGCGCATTCGGTAAAGTCTGAGGATGCTGACAAGATCCTTTCCGATCGGAACTAGTCGCGACTTCCCGAACTTCGTTTCCCGAATCAGAAGTGTTGCATTTCTGAGATCCGCGTCGGCATGCGTCAGACGACTCACCTCTCCCAATCTCAGTCCGGTCCCGTAAAGCACGAGGATGAAAGTACGCATGGTGTCCGGCGACAACGGACATGTTCGCGGAATATGCGAGTCAGGCACGCCCAACAAGCGACGGATATCTTCGGTCGAATAGATGTAGGGGATGAAGCGCGGCGGTCGATCAGGCATCGAAGTAGGGAGAACTCGATGCCGCATATAACCGTGGTCGGTTGCATAACGGAAAAACCGGTCGAGTGCCGCGTACCGGTGGAACCAAAAGTTCGTAACTTTACCACCTTTGACCGGCAGGAATGCCTCGCAATGTCCACTCGTGAGAGCGTCCAGCTCGAGATCTCCTGTCTTTCGGAGAAAAGCCTTCAGGATGTTAGCTGGCCCGATGTACAAATTACCCAGAGCCCGTTTGTATTGGATGAACTCTTCGATGGCGGGAGCGAGTTTCATTGAAGGCCTCCTAATCCGAAATGGGAGACCTCTTGAAGTGAACGCAAGCGTTCTTTTGCCCAGTCCGCTGTAATCGGCTGCGCTTGTGTCCGTAGGTATTCCGTCAGGCTCGATAGTTTTGCGGTAGCAACCTGCGCCAGTTTTTCACGGTCGACCTTGGCATAGATCTGCGTCGACCTTGGCGAGCGGTGACCAAGGTGATCGCCGATTTCTTTAATCGAAAATCCCTCATCCAGGAGATGGCTGGCACAGGCGTGGCGCAAACTGTGTGGGCCATAGTGTGGTAAGGGACCAAGCGCCCCAACGTGCCGGGCGACGGTAGAAGATGCACTTCTCCCCCTCATGGGCCTATGCGGTTTGCGCAGCGTGAGAAAAAGAAAGCGCGAAGAACTTCGAGGCCGTACGTTCTGGAGGTATTTCAGGATAGCGTTGCCCACCTCGGCAGTCAGTGGAAATTCCTGAATCCGCTTGTTCTTCAGCCGTCGGACGCGGAGCTTTTCATTGGCCCAGTCCACGTCATCCAGAGTTAGCCCGCAAGCCTCGCTTATTCGCAGACCGTAGACCGCCAGAAGCAGAATGATTGCACGATCGCGAATATGGCTCGGACGCTCTGTGTTGAGATTGGCAATCAAACGCTGGACCTGTTCCCAGCTTGGGCCTTCCGGAAGTCCGGCGTTCGAGTAGATGCGTGGACTCTGTATTGTCTCCGCCAATCCTGGCGCGCACCAACCGCGTCGGGTTGCATAGCGAAAAAAGGCGCGTAGAGAGTTACCATACGCTTTGACTGTTGTTTTCTTCCAGCCACGGGCCTTGTTCTGAACAAAATACGCCGCAAGGATCTGGGGAGACACTTCCTTCAGCGAGATGCCGAGTTTACCAAGCCACTCGAAGAAAAGGTTCAGCGCCGACTCGCGAGTAGAAATGGTTTGGTCCGTATATCCTCTTTCATCCCGGAGCTCTTTAAGAAAACTGCCGAGTTCTGGCTTGAACTGAGGATTGCGGCCCGGCTCACGCCACTTGCCCAAGAAACGAAACCACTTCTTAGCCACAAAGATGAACCTTTTCGTTACGGTCTCACGCGCCTCGTCTGTGCAACTCGGCGAGCATGTCTTCGCGGCCCAGTCTCTGGCTGCCCGCACGATCTGCCGTTCCGTGATCGGCATTCGTTGCCGTACGTTCACCCGCTCCGCAATAACTAGCAAGAATTTGTTTGTCTGTCGGAGCGTGTGCCATCCATAGCCGCGTTCGTTCAAGTCACATAGAAAAGCATGCCGCTCTTCCGCAAAGCGGCCCGTGCTGTAGATCCATACCGCATCACTACGTTTCACCAGTTGGTCAAACATTTGGCTGACTCCTTGGAGTGAATTTGAAATCAGCCAAGTATGCAGGTTATGTGGCCATCACGGCAGGCAGCGAGCTGAAGGGAGGGCACTTAATGAAACATGCCAACATAACCGATATCCCAACATATTGCAGAGGATTTTTAGCTCAGCGGGCGCGCAACTGAGACGTTGAAGGGATTTCCTGACGTTGGGCACGCCCGGTGAGCTAAAAATCGGTTGTACTAAACCGCGGGCCTACGAGGGCGCTATGGGTATGGAATCGGTGGTGCGAGGCAGGGAGGAGCTTCGCGTAGCGACTGAGATGGGAGGAGGAGACCGGTGCGTGTCGCTCCGTGCGGGTCTGGGTCGGCGGCGCAGTCGCCGTGGTGAAGAAAGGGCGGCGTAAGAGCCGCGATTCCGCCCGCTGCCCCGAAGGTCGTGGTTGCTTTCCTTCAGTAGACGTGACCTCACCGTTGGCTTGGGGAAAGCAAGCAGATGGAACACGAAGCGGATGGGGAGTCAGCCTTCTCATAGAGTGGCGAAAGGCGGGGCCCGATCGGAGGCGGAGAGGATAGCTATCGCGACCATCTGCCCCCGATGACAGACTGGACATTCGCGCAGGGATTTGCCGGTCAGCTTTTCGTAGAGGTCACGGTAGTCGGATTTGTCCTGCCGCGTGATGACGCCGGTTAAAGTCAAAACGACGCCCAGCAATTGGCGACACCGGGCGAGCTTGGCCTGGCGGTAGCGGTGGCCGAGAAAACCGTAGTGGCGGATGCGCTGGAAACCGTCGGGCAGGACATGGAGTAGGAAGCGGCGGATGAATTCCTCGGCCTCCAGAGTCATCGCTTTTTGCTGGTCGTGGTGACGGTAGTCTTTCCAGCGGAACGTGACCTTGCCCTGGTCGATGTTCAACAGGCGGTTATTGGAAATGGCGACGCGATGGGTGTAGCGGCCCAAGTAGTTGAGGACTTGTTCGGGGCCGCCGAATGGTGGCTTGGCGTATACCACCCACTCGGTCTGGCGAAGCGGGGCGAGGTAGGCGGCAAAGGCTTTCGGGTCACGGAGGCGCTCCAGCGAAGAAAAGAACTGGAGCTTGCCGGTGTCGAAGGCGGCTTGCAAGTGTTCGAGGAAGAGGCGACGGAAGAGTCGCGACAGTACGCGCACGGGCAGAAAGAAGCCCGGACGGCAGGCGATCCAATGCTTCCCATCCGGACTGATCCCACCGCCCGGCACCACACAATGGAGATGCGGATGATGAAGCAGGTTTTGTCCCCAGGTGTGCAGCACAGCGAGAAAGCCGATTTCTGCACCCAGATGTTTGGGATCAGCGGCAATGGTTCGTAAGGTCTCGGCCGTAGCGCGGAAGAGGATGCCGTAGACCACTTCCTTGTTCTGATAGGCGAGGGCGGCGATCTCTTCCGGCACGGTGAAGACGACATGGAAATACTCGACGGGCAGTAGTTCGGCTTGGCGGTCTTCGAGCCACTGGGCGCGGGCGAGAGACTGGCACTTCGGGCAGTGGCGATTCCGACAGCTATTGTAGGCGGGGCGCTGGTGGCCACAGCAGTCACACTGCTCCAAGTGACCGCCCAGAGCGGCGGTGCGGCAGAGTTCGATGGCCCTCATCACGCGCCGCTGCCCGCGCGAGAGCGATCCAGCGTGCTGCTGCCGGTACGCCGAACCGTAGCGGCGGAAGACATCCGCCACTTCGAGCTTGGGACGGTCCATCCGCCCGCTGGCTCAGAAATATTGAGGTGCAGCGGGCTTTGATTCAGCGGCCACCGGCTGCGGGAGCAGATCAAAGGGGCTGGTGGTCGAACAAACCTTGTTCGTGGCGATGCGAAGATAGCGGGCCGTGGTCGCCAGGCTGCGATGGCCGAGCAGGAGTTGGATGGTACGCACGTCGGTGCCGCGCTCGAGCAGATGGACCGCGAAGGCGTGCCTCATCGAATGCGGGGTGATGGGTTTGGAGATGTGGGAAGACCGATGCGCTTGCTGGCAGGCATCCTCCACGGCGTTGCGGGTGATGGGGCGGCCCGGGATGTCACCCGGGAACAGCCACGGCTTGGGCTTTTCCCGTCGCCACCAGTCGCGCAGGATTTCCAGCAGCTTGGGGGAGAGCATGACGTAGCGGTCTTTCTGCCCCTTGCCCTGCTCGACGCGGATCACCATGCGCTGACTGTCAATCTCGGTCGGTTTCAGGCGGACGGCCTCGGAGATTCGTAAGCCGGCGGCGTAACAAGTCGTCAGGATGGTCCGGTGCTTGGGGCTGGCCACGCAACTGAGAAAGCGTCGGACTTCTTCCGGGCTGAGCACGATGGGCAGTTTCTGCGGTTTCTTGGGGGCGGGGATGATGTCTTCCACCCTCCAATCCTTGTGAAGCGTGACCTTGTAAAGGAAACGCAGGGCGGCCACGGCGATGAGGATGGAACCAGGAGCCAGCTTCCTTTCATCGGTCAGATGCACTTGGTAAGAACGAATCTCTTCTGGACCGAGTTGGTCCGGTGGTTTGCGGAAGTATCGAGCAAACAGAGAAACCTGCAGAACGTAGGTGGATTGCGTGTGCGGAGAGAAATTGCGCACCCGCATATCTTCCAGCATGCGTTGACGGAGAGGCGTCATGGAAAGCTCCTTTGCGAAGTGGAATGTGCTGCCAGCAGCGTTTCCATGATTTCGCAAAGGCGCTCAAGGAGGAATGGCGGTGAGGTCAGACTGCGGGCTGGCGCGCTCCCGCTGGCGCTACGCGGAAAGTAAGATTGCAGCTACCGCGTAGCGGTTTAGTACAATTACGCTTATGTGGTCGACCACATAAGCGGAGATAGGTCCCGATATCGTTGGGTGGCTCCATGGGAACTGATGTCTCCTGCGTGAATTGAATGGGGAAAGTGTGGGGTGGGAACTTGTTACCTGAGCTGCATCGCAGCGACTGTCTGCCGGGCCGAGGCCAACGACAACGGCCGCTCCGCGGCACGGCAGAGTCCTTGATGGAACTGCTTAGTCCAGCCCGCGCGCTGTCGAACGAGTCGAAAATCGCAGCCTGATGAGAATCACGCGGCGCTCAAAGATCGTGTGCCCCCCGGGTCAAGGAAGCCCGCTAGGGGAGGCCAGCGGATTGGGCCGTTTACTGCTGGAAAGCTGATTTCGCCGCGACGCAGCCCACGCGAAATCCAGCCGAGGAATCTTGCCTTCGTGCCGGTTATTAGAAGAGGCGAGCAACCCAATCCACTCAAAGGCCAGATGGTCCTGCGACGCCTCATCTCACTCATGAACCAATCTGCCCACTCCGGCACGACGGGCAACCCGAAGCGCTCTGACAAGCGGTAGAGGACGAAGGCCGGGTCGTTGTTAGAGAGGATGGTGCGCGTGTTCTCGGTGGCCGCGCCCAAGCGCGTTTCAGCAAGCTCAGCGGAGACGGCCACAAGATGGCGCACCGGGCGCTTCCGGTCGGCGATGCTCAGGCTCCCGCGATGGCACTCCGCCTTGTCTCCTAGACTGGATTCCAGGCTTGGGAGGCCGGGTCCCTCCACCCTGAATGATTGGTTCTGGTGCACCGCTGCCCACACGGCGGCGACGTCTGAATCTCCGCCCAGAACAGACAGCAGATGCAACTTTCCGTTCCGCCCATCCTCGTCAACCTCAGCGATACAGCGGTCAAGACGCAGCCGAACACGCACCGTGGTGTCTTTCATTGCCCGGGTGAACTCAAGCCACCCGAAGCGCTCATGCGCGTTCTTCATCTCTCACCTCCTCGAGACGGAATTTCCTGACTGCGCGTGGCACGTCCGCCGTTCCGGCTACCGCTGCGTCCGCGATGGCCTGAGTTGATGCCGTTTGGTGGCAGGCCGCCTTGTCGTCCTCTCCGGTAGGCGCGTCGGTTGTCAGTACTGCGGTCCTTCCATCCATGAAGAGAAGGTTGAGGCAGTGCGAGAATTGCTCTTTCTCGCGTATGGTGGTGACGCCTTCGTCGTCCTCTTCTTCAAGACGCAGGATGGTCTTCACTGCTTGCCACCGTGCGATGTGCCGCAGCTCACCTTCCCCGAAGATCCCATCCAACATACCGCTGACGGCGCATAGCGCGACGTGCCCTTGGTGTAAAGGCGAAGGCGGCCGCCCCTTCTCTCGCGCTTCCGGGGCAAACAGGATGCGACGCGCTTGGCGGTAGGCGGGAGACTTGGGAAGCAGATCCTCAGTCTCGTCGAGCGGCAGGCCACGATAGAGAAGTTCCACCGGCCCGGCTTCAGGTACGGGATACAGACGGTCGGGATGGTCGGTAAGGGCGGGAAGCGCGCTTAAGTCGCGGGACTTTCGTCCGTACTCAAGCCTCCACCAACTAATTTCCCGCTCCTGCAACCGTTCCCGCTCACGGCGGCTACGACGCACGCCGAAGACCACGATCTGCTTGTAGCGCTCACTCTCCGGTTCACTGAGCCGGAACACTTCAATGTCCTTGAACTGGACAGACAGGCTGTTCCCGCAAACCGCGAGCTGAGAGACAGGGATAACCAGAATGAGCACTCCACCAGGCTTGAGCCAGCGGTAGGTATGTTGAAGGAACAGCTCTTCGAGCCTCTGGGCCGTGCCCTCATCTCTCATGGCGTCGTCGTAAGGCGGGTTCTCGTATAGAAGGGAGAATGACTCTGCCCGGCAGTCGACGTCGAAGCAGCTGCCGTAAATCAGTTGGTCCGTCCTTGTCCGTGCCTGCTCCGCCCGGTTCGCGTCGAGTTCGATGCCGTAGCGGCGGCCCGATGCGCCCGCTGTGATGGTCGCCAGGGCTTGACCTTCACCCGCGCATGGATCAAGTGCGGAAAAGTCGACATCGCTATACACCAAGTGTCGTCGAATGCGCTGGGCCTCGGCTTCGGGGAGAGGGAAATAACCCATTCGGATGCGGCTTTGTGGGCGACTCATATGTGAACTCCTGGGCAAGTTTGGCGTTTGTGAGACTTGAACCATAAAATGGCAGTTATGGAAGCATAAGTTGGCAGTAAGCGGGCCTTTTCATGCTTCCAGGTGAGGAGCGATATGACCGGGCGGTGGCTGCTGCCCGGTTTCTTTGAGGCGGAGGAACATCGAGTTCTTTGGGACAGTTTACGGCAGGACTATTGTGCCAGGCTGAGTTGTTCTCGTGCGGTTTTCACCGCCGCTCTGATGGTCCTCCATGCTCCGAGCGTCGTTTTGGGTAGGAGTGCTCTCACGCGCGCTTCTGTGGGACATTTGCCTTCGCCGTAAAGCCTTTGCACAATTTGACGAACTCTTCGGCCAACTTCCTCTTGACGCTGACGCGAGGCTTCCAGGCGAGTGCGCAGGTATCGGGAGCGAATCAACGCCCATTCATGGGGGCACATTTTCTAAAGGGAGGTACGGCACAGGCCAAGCCTTTTAGACATGCTTGCAAGGGAAGGAGAAGGCCACTCTGAGAGCGCAGATCGGACGGCACGTCTCAACTTCTGGATACGTTGCTTACGAAACAGGCGCTGCCGCGCCAAAATCTTATCGCAGTGGGTCGGAAAATATTTCCTAAAGATTTCGGAATTTGAGTAACCCAATCCCTTTGCCATTTCATGAAGCGTCGGGGGAGGTTCCTCGAACAGCGCCTTCTTGAGGGCCATTTGCATATTGGCAATGCGGGCTTTTTTCTGGATCCTACACTTTTCCCTAATCGCATGGCACAACTCCGGGAACTTTTGTTCGAGGTAGCCTTCGTTCGTGTACCCGAGACTGGCCGCAATATGATGCACGGAAACCGAGTGTTCCTGAGCAAGCGATCGTTCTAGCAGCTCTCGAATGTTGACCCGTTCACATATTCTCGGCGCCCCACGCTTCCGCCACCGATGGCTGCAACCCGACTTACGATAGTTGGCAGCGATCTGCTTCGACAAAGCTCGGTCTATCTGATAGAGACGCTCAATGAGCTTATAGTTCAGTCGTTGAGCGATCTCGGACAGGGAAGGAGCTGGTTGCTCCCGAACCGCCTCCTGGAGTACAAGGCGCGCTCGCTCGGAAGTCCAGGACAAAGGACGCTTGCGGCCTTTTAGAATGGTTTCCTTCGCTCGCTTCCAATGGACGGCGGTATCGACGGGATTGTTTTCCAGGAATACTGTTAATGGGATGTTCAGGTGGTGACAGATCCGGAGAAGCGTGTCGAGCTGTGGAAAGCTTCTGCCCTTCTGCATGTAACCCACAGCGCACCGAGACAGCTGCGAGGCTTGGGCTAAGGCTCGCCTGTTGCCTTCGGCGATTGCCTTTAAGCAAGCTCGAAAGTTTGCCTTGAACACAGTTGCTGGGGACTTCAACTAGGGGGCAACGGCTAATAATTCTCCGACTGCCTTGGCGTGCCAGACCGCCGCATCAACTTCCGCTTCTGGATGGGACCGAGTGTCGACATCGGAAATGCCTTTGCTGCCGAGCCATTCCAAGCATTTCGAACAGTACCCTGGCCGCGCATAGAGTCCAAGCGGCTTTATCGACCCACCGCAGTGTGGGCAGACTTCCTCCAAAGGGCGCTCATGCCGCGGGAAGATCGTAACCAGCCTGATCGTCCACAAAAGGAGTTTGTAAAGGATACTTCCGGTGCGCCTCCAATCGTCATAACAGGCTGGGCACCAGGCGCGGGTGTAGCGGAATAATCCTTTTCCGGAGAAAACGCCTTCAAAGGGCAACATCGTGAGGAACCGTAGGTTGGTCTGCCGAGTGGCTCTTTCTAGGGCCCCAACCCATCTCTTGGCGGTCTCTCCCAAACCGTCAGCCGCGCGTGCTCGCCCGCGGAAACCGTGGGGGCCCGTTCTATTTCGCGGCACGAAAGGTCCGAAGGGGCGCAATGGTTTCGATCCAATGACCGAAAGCTCCCGGCCCACTAGGTTACCGACCGAGACGGCGTGAGCATCGGCAATCCTGCTCACATATCCTGTAAGGCTTTCTACGAATGGAGTGCCGATTCCGATTGGCTCCAGCGCATACAGCCGACTTCGCGGGGGCAGAGCCGGCGGCTCGCAATCCCAAGAGTCAAACAGCGGCGGCGGTCGCATAGTTCAAAGCGGGGTGACCGATGGCATCCCGCCTCGGTCGCCGTTGTCCCGGTCTTCTATGCTGCTTCCGCGGCCGCGAAATTTCGAGGTCCCGCGCCGCCTGCTCGGCAGTTGAACGCTGCCGCCCGCCTTCCTGAGCATTCAAGCCCAGCCGAGTTCGGAGGTGCCCGCGTTCCTCGGCACTCTCGAACAATCTGACTTCTCCCTCCACTGCTTCTGCAAGCATCTTGTCGCACTGGGACACACTCAGCTCTTGCGACTGCAAGTCTCGGAACGTTAGGACGGTGGCATTTCGTCTGAACACCCCGACGAGTGCTCTCACCAGCCAGTCTTTCAGCACTCCTACGCACCCGATGCTCCGCTCGTACAGATATTCCCAGTCCTTCACCAGTTCGGGCGGCTCCGATAGCGGAAGTTGCTGCTCGAATGAGCGTAAGACGCTCAGGAATATTTTTCGATCCTCAGGATCGTCGGCTCGGTAGCGCGAAAAGTGGATATCGACGCTCCGACGGCTAAGCTGGGCACTTAAATTGCGGAATGCCAGCAGGCCGTACGTGCCCAGTAACACGTGAACCGTCCCTGTGCAGTTGGCAATGGATTTGACCACATCCAGCTGATCCGAAAGCCTGCGTCCCGAGCCTACAGCAGCCAGGTGCCGCGCTTCGTCAAGCATCATGGCTACCGGGCGTCGGAAACAAAGCGCCCTCTCCACCGCATAACGGTATTCCGCCCCCACCGCTTTCGCGTTCGGCATGAACCTAACGACCTGACTCCCGATATGAATCGAAATCCCCGGCTCCAGCTTGTGGTCGAGCAAAGGCTCTTCCATTTGCAGCAGCAGCCTGCGAAAGTGATCGCGCCAGCTAAAGGCGCCAGATTCCGGCGCGATGCACTCCACACTGACAACCGGCAGGCGCCCCGCATCAGCTTGGAGGTCCGCCAACATGTCAGTTGCCAGGAGCTGCTCGATTTTCATACGCAAGGTGGTCTTGCCCACTCCGGTCGGTCCCAAAACCAGAATCAACGAGTTCGGTGCCCTTTCGTGAATTGCACCGAGAAGGGCGTTCCGAGCTGCCACAAGCCGCGGATGGGCCATGGTGTAACTCGGCTCTGTTGACATCCTTACTTCCCGCAAGGAGAATTCAAGTGCGCCAGCCCTTGGTAAGGGTCCGTTTGCTGGGAGGCAGCCAGCGCGATGGCGGAAGTTGGACTGTTGGCCTTTGCCCGGACCGCCTTGGAAGTGGGTCGGTCGGTGCTCCCACCCTATCGAACTCGTTTCAGCAAGCACCAGTTCACGCAGCCGCAGTTGCTGGCCGTCCTGTGTCTGATGTGCTACGAGGATTGGACCTTTCGCGAAGCCGAAGTGCGCTTGAAGGAGCACCGAGAACTGTGCCAGACCCTGGGGTTGAAAAGCGTGCCCGACTACACGACGTTGTACCGTTTCCTGAAGCGCCTCGACGGTCAGGCGATCGATCGGGCCGTTGGCGAGACGGTGCGCCGGATGGGGGGTGGACGAGGCTGCACTGGCCGGGGAGCTTGTGTGGCGGTCGACGCCACCGGTTTGGCGCAGGGAGCCGTCAGCACCTACTTTGTACGCCGCCTGCATCATCACGGACAAAGAGCCCTGCCGTGGCGGCATTGGCTGAAGTGGTTGGTCGTCGCGGATCTGGATCAGCAACTCCTCCTTTCACAGAGGGCGCGACGCGGTCCCTGGAACGACTGCGGGAATTTGCCGGCCGTCGTCGAGACAGCTTCCCGGCAGATGCGCATCGGGTGGGTGCTGGCCGACGCCGAATTCGACAGCGAGAGGAATCACACATATATCCGCCAACGGCTGGGGGCCCAGAGCGTGATCCCCGCCAAGCGTGGAAAGAAAGGCTGGCGCGTACGCGGAGTGCGTGCCGAAATGCGGCGGGCGTTCCCGCGCAAACTCTACCGACGCCGCGCGTTGATCGAAACGGTGTTCTCTTCGGTGAAGCGCAAACTCTCGGCGCGCGCGCCCGGTCGCTCGCTCCGGATGCAGATGCGCCAAGCCCTGCTGCTCGGACTGAGTTTCAACCTTTACCGCTTGAGGCATCGCTATTTTTCCCTGAGGATGTCAACAGAGCCGTGTAACTCTTAAAGTATTCGAGTCTTGCTGGCCAAGGCTGAGTCAGAAGTTCATGCGGAAATCCGTTGGACTGCGTATCCATCAGAATTCTCCATATACTTCGTCAACTACGAGCTCGTCCCGGGGCTGGCTGTCCGTCTGCGCGGTAGGCTTCTCGGAGCAATGACAGACCGTGCTGCAGCCTTCAGTGCCTGCCCCAGTCGTAAGAGTTAGCCGAATCTCCCTGCTCTCCAAGTCGCTCAGCCGTTGGGTCAGCAGAGTCTCTTCGGCTTCGACCGATTGCAGGAACTCAGCGAGTTGTCGGGCGGTGACGCCGAAGGTCTCTGAGTGTTTGCGGCACCGCTGGCGCAGCTCTTCCGTAACCAGCATGCTCTCTCGCTCCGAGCGCCCCTTCAAAACGGCGTAGTATTCCGAGTGACACCGCACCCATTGCTTGTGCACAAAGGCATAAGCGATCCCAGCATCAAACGGGTCGAAGCGGACTGCGACCTGCCGCCCCTGGACTTCTGGATCGCGAAAGGCTTCGCACCAATAGCACACATGACGAATCTTTACGCCCTTCCCTCCTACGACTTTCGCCGTCCCCCGGGTTGTCGTTGGCAAAGTGAAAATCAAGAACTCTTCATCACAAGAAATCATCCGGTGCTGGTGCTCACCCGTCTCAGCCAGCCGGGTGAGAAACGCTGCCCTCGGACTCTGTCCAAGCGCGGGGTGCTCAGCGGTGTCATAAATCTCATACAGGTACTCGCAGAGCCGGTCATGGAGTTCGGCGAGCGACCAAGTCGCGAGTTCCTTGGGATTCACGGACTTTGTGACCTGCCGAACGTTTCGCATGATCTGCGTGTTTCCCCGCAAGTTGTACACGAATTGGGTGTTGCCCACCCCGAAAACGCGCTCACCGAGGGACCCAAACCGCGGCTTCGCTCCCGGCCTCACTTTCTTCGTACATTGGTAGTTGGCCAGCAGCGCCTCGAAATAGGTGCTTGCGAATTCCTTCCCTCCGTCAACAACCACGATCTGAGGGAGCCGCTTGTGGCGGCGTACGCACTCACGGAGGACCATCATGCAGGAGCGGTAACTCGGTGGGTCGAATGTGAGATATACAGCCGGCACTCGCCGGCTGTAGGCGTCGATCAAGAGGGTCATCCAAGGGCGGCCCAAGACACGCCCCGTGCGTGAGCAGACGAGTTCCACATCCAACCCGGTGTGGTCGATATGTCCGATTTCAAACGGCCGGTCTCCGTGCCGCGGTGTCTTCAGCTCAAGCTCAAAATGGAATGGCTCCAGCGCGTAAGCGCTGCGGCGGCCTTGCCGTTTCAGCCTCTGACGATAGGGATCTCGCAGGCACGCGGCGATTGCAAAAGTCTTATAACTGGGCGCCACTACTCCTTTGTTCTCGCAGGAAAACTTGAGTTTGATCCAGGACGCGTACAATGTTTTTGCTTCTTCGTCTCATAATCTTGCTCGAAAGCTTCCGCCATTTCACGTCGCGATGCCTCGGGCAATTTGGGCATGCGGTTGCCCTTGGCACCGTGGTGCGGCAACAAGCCGAGATATCCACTTCCATAACTCATCTCTGCCTGCCGATACTGTGCCACCCAGCGGTAAAATGTGCGCAGAGGTACATCGGCGGGTACCGGAAGAGATTGTTCGTGTAGATAGGGGCAGACCAATGTGGAACGGTAATTTGCAATTCGGAGGTCGCGTTCGCTGGCGCGTGACGTTCGCTCGAGGATGCTCAATTGGGAGGCTTTCTTGAGGTCCTCGGGAACCAGCTCAATCTTCTTCTGCTGGACCAGGATTTCAAACGCCGTTATCGGCAGCTCGACTACCTTCTGATCTTCGGAGAGAAGGCCTATTGAGGTATTTCCGACATTGAGCACCTTCCAGAGGCGGGTATCCCAGATAAGCGCGGTTCCGCAGTGAAGCGTGGCGGGAAATATGGGCTGCGGTTTTCCCGAGCCACACGGCGTGGCCGCAGAAGCAGCTTCTGCGGAGGTGTAGACTTCAACCCGCGAGGGCTCGGCAAGGGGAGCAGCGCGGAGATTTGCATGTAGGATATTCACGGCAATCATGCGGAAGACTTCGTCCGCTGACACACTTTCCTTCGTTAGTTGCAAGAGTCTGTCGAGTGTGAGACCGGGTATCGCTGTAACCTGGGCGCACACTTTCTCGCGGCCGGTAATGGAGGCGGGCAATGGCTCAACCCGTAGGTAGTCATCAAGGAATTGAATATTGCGTTGGAATGTCCAAGCGATTTCTCCCGAAGATCGAACACGATAATAAAGCCCCAACTTCTCTGCGTACACCGCTCCAGGGGGGCAATCCCAGCCACCTTGACCATTGGGGAGATAGCGGCTTGGATTTCTGTCCTTCAGGCGCTGAAGCTCTTCTTCCGTTTTCCACTCTTCCCAGCCGGCTTCATGATCACGGATGACAAAGAAATCAGGAGTGTGCCACACCCCCATTCGCCTTCCTGCGGGACTCGCATAATTAAGCTTGATCGGAGGGGGCTGATCGAAATACTCCAGGGTCGAAGGGTCGTGCTCCATCTCGTAGATACCCGCCAATTCGACGCGGTGGCTTTCGAACTGAATGGTGACCCCCATTTTCTTGCTGGGATAGCGACCGCAGACGTTTGAGGACCCGCCTCCCACGCGGCGTGAGGGGCCCGACGACCGAATGTGGCTGATCAGGGAACGCGCGGTCTCTGGAAGACCGAGTCGGTCGAACCACGAAACCAGATCATCATGTCCAAGCACAGTCGCCACCCACCTTTCATCGAAACGTGGGCGAACTTCTTCGCTCTATACCGTGGTCAGAATATCGCCATGCCTGTCAGGCAGGGCATCTCTCACTTTCGTGACCTGGAACGCCTTTCTCTTTTCTGGGCACGTAAATACCGCGCCCCAGCTTCCTTGATCAGGTCTTGCAGTTGCCGACCATTTGCGATGGCCTGCTCGATTGTCGGCGCCAGATCGTCGGGCACGTAGATCGAGAATCGGCGATTCCCCCGGTAGCCAGACAAAGCGTAACTGCTGTGACCCTTGCCAGAGGCACACGCGGAGCAGTTTGGTCGAATACACGGACTTTTTCGCAGCGAGACCGAACCCAGGGCAACCGGCCACAACTTCCTGATGGCTTTTGAAAACCAGCGTCTAACGTCTTCTGATGTCTCGCGGTTCGGCATCGTACAGGTGTTATTTAACACCTATTCAAAGCGCTTGTCTACACCTTTGTTTCACGTTCTCGCAGGAGGAGTGATAGGACAAACGCTTCAGACATCCCTTCTGCCTTAGATGCTGGGTCGGAACAAGCGTGACCAACGGGAATGCCAATCGTGCGAGACGCGTGCTACAGCCTTACTTGACTGTGGTCGTTAAAGTTTTGGCTGTCCAAGGCGGGCCAGGCTGTCCTGAAGGAGATTGATGTCGAAGCGGATGCCGTGTCGCAGCAGGTCTATGTAGGCTTGGCGCAGGTCCGAGACGAGGCCGCTCCGGGCACCCGCCTCAAGTATTCCCAAACAGCCCACTACGGAAAGACCCGCATCCCGCGCGACACGACGGGCTTTCCACTCGTCCAACAGTACCAGGTCAGCTGGGAGGCTCTTGGCCAGGAGAATAGCGCCGCGCTCGCCCGCGCCGAGATTTTGGCATGCCTGTATCATTGAAGGGTGTGGCGGAGTCTTTTGCAACGCCACTTCGATCCAGTGGGTTTTCCGAACCTCTTCGGCGCCGGGAAGACCACGGCCTGCCACCGTTACCTCATGATGGACCTCGGCGGGGATTAGAATCCGCTTGTAAAAGGAGGCGAGAAGATTGAGCCGACCAATTCGGGCGAGGGCAATCAGCGGCGAGGAATTAGAAACGACGATCACAAGCCGAGCCGTTCTAAAGTTCGGCGATCTTCGTCCAGTTCGTCCATACCATAATGAAGCGGAACATTGTGCTGGGCTGCAAACTCCATAAACTGCTCCACTGGCATCTGACAGAGTTCAGCGGCCCGCCCGAGCGAAACCTTCTCCTCGCGGTAGAGCTCCAGAGCGAGCAGGCGAGCCGTTTCGGCCGACAGGTTGCTGGTGTCCAATCCTGCCGCCGAGACAAGCTCCGATGGGATCTCCACACTAACCTTTTGCATGGTCTTAAGTTACCTCATCACAGCCCGTGGCGCAACTCCGACAGCAAAAGTCTTGGTGGTCAGGCCACAAGCAACTCGCGGTAAAATGCGATGAGCAGTTTGAAGGCAAAGGGGAATAATGAATAAGTGGGAACCAGTCGAGCGAGATCCCCTGGAGGTGGCGATTGAGACAGCTCTCCGGCCGGGGCAGTTTATTGATTGGCGAATGGAATCAACCTTCACTTCGGAACTCCACGGGATCGCTGCACAAATCGATCAGCTTATCGGCATCGACCCTGAGCGTGCCGTGCGGCTTTATGAGAGCTTCCTGGCTGGCTGCTACGAGAAGGCGGAGGAGATCGATGATGACGGCTACTTTGGGCAGTTCGTCGAAGCCCTCTATTGCGGCTGGGTGAAGGCACGGCAGGCGGCGGGGGCGGACCCGGACACGACAGCGAACCTGTTGCTCGATCGCATGGAGAATGACCCCTACGGCTATGCCTATCAACTTGAACGCGAGGTCGTGAAGGTGTTGAACAAAGCGGGCCTTGCCGCCTTCGAACACGCGGTGAGGAGTTTATTTCAGGAAAAGGACAACACCGGGCAAGCGCGCCGTCGCTGGGGCGCAGTCCTGCGGCCGATCTACGCCCAGCAGCAAAATGTCCAGGCCTACGTCGGACTTTGCGAGCAGACAGAGTTTTCCGCCCAGGACAGCCTGGCGATCGCCGTCATGCTTAAGGCTCAAGGCAGTCTTGCGGAGGCGCTTCCCTGGGTGGAGCGCGGTCTATTGCTCGACAAGAAAAAACCGTATGAGTCGTGCGCCGGTCACGACTTGGGGAAGCTCAAGCGCGAGTTGCTCGCCAACCTTGGCCGGCAGGACGAGGCCCTCGAGGAAGCCTGGGCTGAGTTCCAGAAGACCCCGAACACGTACAGCTACGAGGAACTGATGCGTTTCGTTCCGAAGGCCGAGCGAGGCGATTGGCACGGGAAAGCGCTGGATGCTGCTGAGCACGGCTCCCTGGGATCACTCATCGACCTGCTGGTGGAAACCAAAGAGACAGCACGTCTTGTTCGCTGCATTCAAGAGGCGAGCGACGGCGCGCTTGAGGGCCTGAGCCACTACGTCACTGAGCCGGCCGCTGACCTCCTCGCGGAGGCGCATCCCGAAGTGGCCGCCAGAGTCTTCCGGGCAATGGGCATGCGCATCCTCAACGCGAAAAAAAGCAAGTATTACCATGAGGCGCTCGCGCACTTTGAGTGCGCCAAAGACTGTTACACGCGTGCCCATCTGATTCAGCAGGGGGATGCCGTGGTCGCGGAGGTTCGCCAAGCGCATCACCGTAAGGTCGGCTTCATGCCAAGGTTCGAGCGGCTCGTGGCTGGTCAAGGACCAAGCCAGGAGCCGTCCTTCCTCGAGCGTGCGCGGAACCGGTGGTTACCCCGAGGTTCATAGCAGGCAACGATTGAGTGTCGCCGGATCGAAAGACCAAGTGTCGTCAACAGCAAGAAACGCCCCCAGCGAGCTTCCCATTTGTTTGTCACCCCGCTGCTGATCGAACCGGCCCCGCCTGCTGTATCCCCGAATACCAGCTTGCGGAAGCATCCCCAGGAGCGGCGGGCGGCCCAATTGCACCTACGCCCATCTTATGCTTCCTTTTTGTACTTACTGCCACTTTATGCTTCAAGGGAATTGGAAGGCCGGAAGAACGGACGCTGAGGTGAAAGGGCTTACAAACGCTGGACTGCCATTTTATGGTTCAAAACGCTGCCACTTTATCCCGCAAGTGACAGCGTCGTGTGTGGGGTAAGACCGAAGTGAGGAGAAGCCCTTACGCGACAGCCGCCGCTTCGATCACCTGAAGAGGAATTTCCGCGGTGCGGACGTAGTAGCTCGCGTGTTTCGGGATGGCGATAAAGGCGACCGCGCCCTCACGGACGATCATCTGGCAACACTCCACGCGGGCCAGAAAGTTTTCAGGTACCGCAAAGTCGTCCGGAGCCCTCCTCAAGTCACCCGCTACGGTGGGAAGCTTGCCCAGCATCTCGCTTAAGGAATCGGCTCTGCCCCCTTCTTCAACATTCCAAGGGCTGAAGTACTCGACGTGGTAGTCCCAGAAGTACATTTCGTCGAGTTGTGGATCAGCGTTTTTCTGAGCCTTCAATATGCTCACGCGCCTGAGCGCAAGCCTCGCTAGATCGGGAGTCAGATCGATGACGGCGTAATCACAACCCAACGCATCGTCGTCGTGATCGCTCGAGATCGTTGAAATCAGTTTCATATCCTGCTCCTCGTGACACCGGATGGTGCATGGCCGAGACCCTTAGACGGTTGGCGATAGGGTCCGCCCGTCGCCGCGACTCGCTGTCCACCCTTCAAATAAACCCACTTTTCGACCCGTTGGTCGACGGCAAACACGCCAAAAGGAAGCCCGCCAGCACGATGTAGTTGATACAAAACACAAGAGTTGCTTAGCGTCCGCGAAATTTGACAGGCTGTGCTCTCGTGTTACGCTTTGCTTGATGCAAGCCACCCCTGCGCCACAAACCGCAGCTGTCGAAACCATTCATCGCGGCTGTATTGTCGGCATCAAGCAGCAAAACGGCAGCGCAGCCGAATGTGCCTTGCGCGACGGTGCGCCAGTTCACGTGCCGGGTCTTCTGGTGCAATATCTTGGTGCCGGCGACGAGATCACGCTCCCGCTCGCCTCCGGTCATGTGGAAATTCACGTTCACAAGGCGTCGGCATCTCGCCGTCTGCGTGAGATGTACTACGCGCCGATTGGCTATGTGACCCAGCCAAAAGAGGACAAGCGGAAGGAACTGTTTGTCATGGCGGAGACGATTGAGAGCCGCTTGGGGATTCGAGCAGTCCATATCCCCTGTCCAGCGCTACGCGATTATTTTTATGTCGCCGATCGGCGCCACGACTGGAATAAGCAGCCTGCTCTGTACGAGGTTTTGGGCGTTGTTTCAACTGCGGGCCCTGCGGAGTTGCGCCTGGCATTCAAGATCCGCCAGCTCGAGCTTCAGAAGCAGGCTGCTAATAAGCCTGCTCTCGCGACTCTCGAACGCGCCTACAACATTCTCGCCCACCCGGAGCTCAGGGCTTGTTACGACGCCTCGCTGAAGGACCCGGAGGCTCCGGCCCTGTTTCCTTACGGCGGCTTCGGGTCGCTTCTCGTGAGTGGTGATCGCTCGCGAGATGGGCAAGCGTTCTTTTCCACACGCATCCTGGCCTTTCGCCCGGAAACACGACAACACCGTTTCCGCGCCCCTCTGCGGAAATTCGACTTCTACGCAGACCGGGCCATCTATCGCGACACCAGAAGGAAGCTGGAACTCATGGTTGACCAGGCTACCATGCCGTTAATCTGGGACCAGAGCTGGAACCAGTGGAAACACCTGCTGGGAACCAAGGTGGAAATTGACGCCGCCTTTGTGCAGGCGGGCAAGTACAGGATGAAAGGTGGGGAGTGGGTCCCGGTGCAGTGGGAGAGCGCCTTGCCCAGCCGGCTGCAAGTCACCATGCCTGCCAGCCTGCAAGAGCAAGTGGCCGCGGCGCAGAAGACCCATCACCGCTTCGGGCAATACTCACAAGCCCTCGAAAGAATCCGGGCGAGGATCGAACGCGAGCCCGTAGAGAAGAAAGAGCTGGACCAGATTCTGGGGCAGATGGGAGTTCCGGGAGACTTCGACGTTGCCCAGATCACTTGGCGGCCAGACTACGACATCTTCTTCTACCAGCAGCTTGCTGGGCGTGCCCGGAGACAGTACTTCTTCCGCGAGGAATTTATCTTTGATGTTCGCGGCGGGGTAGTGGTCGAGACGCCCCAGTTGGGTCACGCAACCTATCTATTCGGCAAGCCTCGCAGCATGGATGCTTTTCTCAGCCTTTACGCTCGCGTCAGCAAAGAAGACATTCGCCGGAATCGCGAGAA
>Ga0315282_10003988_pt1 | contig 26068 bp, 24 predicted proteins | sample YL17G07_20_MG_FD_203693 | JGI IMG/M metagenome (GOLD analysis project Ga0315282, IMG submission 203693) | Sediment microbial communities from Yellowstone Lake, YNP, Wyoming, USA - YL17G07_20 | ecosystem: Environmental > Aquatic > Freshwater > Lake > Sediment | place: USA: Wyoming | collected... | reverse complement strand
TCTGATCTTGAAAAAAGAATTGAAGAAATAGAAAAAATTATTCAAGAAAGAATGGAAAGAAAATAACCCCTAAAAGAGATTAAATTTATGGCGATAACAAATGTAAATATTTATGCTATCAGAAGAAGCCATTAAAGAATTTATTGAAATTTACAGACAGGAATTCGGGGTTGAGCTGGATGAAAAAACCGCCACTGAAATGGCGATAAATCTTTTGAATTTCTTTAAAAATATTTACAGACCGATTAAGAAAACTTGGCTTGATGAATATGGAAAAAACTATTGCAAAGATAAATAGATTTGTTATAATTAAAGCGTTGACCAATATCCAAATAAAAATCCGAGGTTTTTTATTGCCTCGTTGCCTTAAAGGGGCAGCTACTTCAACGAAGCAATCCCTCGGGAAAGTGGAGTTGGTCAACGGTAGCTGTCCCTTTAAGTTATATGAAACAAGAAAACACAATTAAATATTTTTCATATTGCAGGAAATCAACCGACGAGCCAGAAAGGCAGGTTTTAAGTTTGGAATCCCAAGAAACCGAAGCATTAAGAAAATTTGGAAATCTTAAAATCATTAAATTACCCCACGAGTCAGTAAGCGCTTTTGAGCCATACAAACGTCCAATATTCAAAGATATGATAGAGCGGATTAAAAAGGGGGAAGCACAAGGAATTATTGCTTGGCATCCTGATCGCTTATCAAGAAATCCAATTGATGCCGCCCAGATTATTTATCTTTTGGATATTGGAGCACTCAAAGATTTGAAATTCTGCTCATATTATTTTGATAATTCGCCCGAAGGCAAAATGATGCTTCAGATTACCTTGTCGCAATCAAAGTATTCTTCAGATAAATTAAGCAAAGATGTAAAGCGAGGATTGGATAAAAAAGCGTTGGCTGGTTGGCGTCCTTGCCAAGCTCCCTTGGGGTATCTCAATAGCAAAATCAATCTAAAGGGGGAGCAGGTAATTTATAATGACCCAGAGCGTTTTCATTTGGTTAAACAACTGTGGCAGATGATTTTGACTGGGAATTACACTATGTCCCAAATTCTCAAGATTGCCAACAATGAGTGGGAGTTAAGATTGCCAGCAACAAAAAAGCGACCGAGCAGAAAATTACGATTGAGCAAACTTTATCAGATTTTTACCACCCCGTTTTATTACGGCTGGTATGAATGGCCTGTAGGCAGTGGCAATTGGATTAAGGGCAATCACAAAGCAATGATAACCGAAGACGAGTTTGACCGGACCCAGTTTATTTTGGGTAGAAAGGACAAACCAAGACCACATACCCATAAATTTGCTTTTACTGGTTTAATGAGATGTGGCTCTTGCGGAGCAATGATAACAGCGGAAGAAAAATTCAAAAAACAAAAGAATGGTAATACCCACCATTATATTTATTACCATTGCACCAGAAAGATAAATCCCAACTGCACCGAAAAGAGCATTGAGCTCAAAGAATTTGTAAAACAAGTTGATGATGTTATTTCAAAACTTACTATTTCAGAAAAGTTTAAAGATTGGGCGATAAAATATCTTCACGAAGTCAGGAAAGATGAGGCAAAAGCCAATGAGGAGACCGTTACCGCAAAACATAAAAGATACGAAAGTATTTTGAAACAGATTGATAATTTGCTTTTGAAATATACCTCGTCAGAAAATAGCGAGAATCAGCTTATGACCGAAGAAGAATACACCCGATTACGCTCAAGATTACTCAAGGAGAAGAATGGGCTGGAAGCGGATTTAAACGCCACAGGAGACCAAATTGAAGAGTGGGTGGACTTATCAGAGAGAACCTTTAATTTCGCTCGCTACGCTCGTATATGGTTCGCTAAGGGTGATTTAGACACCAAGAGAGCCATCTTTGCCTGTTTAGGTTCGAACCTCCTTTTAAAAGACCAAAAAGTGTCTATTCAGCTTAAAAAACCCTTCAGTTTCATCTTTGAAGGGTTACCTCAAGCTAAGAGAGAATTAGTAAGGTTAGAACCTCTTAAATTTGGCTTAAACAAAGGGGATTTGAAGGATTTTACCTCCAAATTTCCTGTTTTGAGCGGGTGAGCGGAATCGAACCGCCTTCTCAACCTTGGCAAGGTTGCATAATAACCGTTATACGACACCCGCATTAGAACGAGTTAGTGATGTAAGAACTTACTCGTTCTTATGCCTGCCTTTGTTGAAACTTCGGCGGGCATGAGAGAGCGTAAGCTTACTTCGTTCACTAAAGCTCTCTAATGTGCCGCAGCTCGGAATCGAACCGAGATCACATGTTTTTCAGACATGCGCCGTGACCAACTTGGCTACTGCGGCAGGATTTTTAATTTTAAATTGCTCGTGGGCGGTGCAGGACTTGGATCCCCGTATAAATCCCTTTGGGATTATACGGGGCAGGCCGCGACCTTCTCGGCTTGCCCGCTTAGATTTTTGAACAGTGGACGGCACAGGATTCGAACCTGCAACCCCGTGGATGTAAACCACGTACTCTAACCATTGAGCTAGCCGTCCTTATCTACCAACTGCCTGGTTCCGTAGCGACTGAGCTTGCCGAAGTCTGCTTCGGGGAGCTACTCGCCCAATTTCTAATTTTTGCTTTTTGATATTTAATTTTTGATTTTAGGCCGATTTTGGCGGCCGCTGATGCCCAGGGAGGGATTTGAACCCTCACGCTCTTGCGAGCACAGCCCCTCAAACTGTTGTGTATACCAATTCCACCACCTGGGCTTATTTATTTTTTTTCTTTTGGAGCATTTTCCGTTGTTTTTTCTTCTTCCGGAATTATCTCGGCAAATTCTTTTAATTTTAATCTCGCTCTTTTTCCTTTAGCCCTTCTTAGCCAGTAAAGCTTTGCCCTTCTTACTTTTGCTTTTTTTAGTATTTCAATTTTTTTGATGGTGGGGGAGTGAAGGGGATAAACTTTTTCAACGCCGACTCCACCCACTAATTTTCTGACCGTAATAGTTGAGGAAATTCCCTTGCCATGCTTTCTGGCAATTACCAGTCCTTCGAACGGTTGGATTCTTTCTTTGTCTTTTTCTTTGATTTTTTGATAAACCCGGACGGTTTCGCCGGGACGAATATCTTGCATATTTTTGAGTTGTATTTTATTGAATTTTTCTAATTTATTCATATTGGTTTAATCTAATTTATTTAAAACTATTTTTAAATCTTCCGGCAGTTCCGATTGAAATTCCATTATTTGATTATCCGGTAATTTAATTTTAAGATAATTTGCATGGAGGAAATGTCTTTGAAGACCTTCGGGGATTATTTGGTTTTTGGAGCCGTATTTTTTGTCGCCGGCCACGGAATGGTGAATATAAGCAAAATGAGCTCTGATTTGGTGAGTGCGGCCGGTTTTGGGAATTGCCTCAACCAAGGTATAATTTTTTCCGCCCGAGGCGGATCCGCCTTTGGCGGAATATTTTTTTAAAATTTTATATTCGGTGATTGCTTCTCTTTTTCCTTCTGCTTCGGGCTCATGTGGCAGAAAAATTTTTTGTTTTCGGAAATCTTTTTTTGAGCGGCCAATAAGAGTTTTAATTTCTCCTTTTTCAATTTCCATTACGCCGACGACGAGGGCAATATACTTTTTTTCTGCTAAACTTTCTTTAAACTGTTTCTGAATCCAAGTCAATGTCTGGTTGTTTCTGGCAATGGTGAGGATTCCAGAGGTTTCTTTGTCGAGCCGGTGAACAATTCCGTAGCGGGGGTAACTGCCGGCTCCCTGAAGGTCTGGATAGTGCCGAATTAAATTTTCGATTATGGTTATTTCGTGGGGATTTTCCGAATACACGGAGATTCCGGCCGGTTTGTCAATTACCAGAATGTTTTCGTCTTCGTGCAGAATTTTGATTTTTGTATTTTGCATTGGGCGATACTGGGCTCGAACCAGTGACCTCATACACGTCAAGTATGCGCTCTAGCCAGCTGAGCTAATCGCCCGATTTTCCGGATGGGCGTGGATGGACTCGAACCATCGACTTCCACTTTATAAGAGTGGCGTTCTAACCAGCTGAACTACACGCCCCCTCAGACTAATTTACAGTTTAACTGATTTTCCCCTTTTAGTCAAAAAAGAGGACGTTTTATTTTATCCTCTTTTTATTTTTGCTTTTTCAGCCATTCTGGCAATTTGGCAATCGATGGCAGAACATTCTCGGGTTTAAGCTTTCCCCATTTTTGCCATTTTTCAACTGTATCAATCGGTCCGGTGTTAACGCCAAGAAACAGGATTTTTCGTTTTTTAGCGGACTTGATGGAGATTAGACTGTCTTCTATAAAAATTGTTTCTTTCGGCGAAATTCCTTTTTCTTTTAAAAAGCCAATAGGTTTGTCAAAAACTCTGGGATCGGGTTTGGGAAAATCAGAAATGAAATGATTTTGATGGAGCGGCCTTTCGGTTTTGCCGAACGTTTGGATAAAATCAAATTTTTCAAGGAAATTTTCTTTTTCCTGAATCGGGACAAATAAACGGGCGCCCCGATTGGTAATCAGTCCGCAGATTATTCTCTTTGATTTCAGAAATAGCAGGGTTTCTTTTACCCCGTTTATTAAAGGCAGACCATTTTTAAAAACATTTTTTTCCTCGGCTAACCATTTTTCATAAAAATCTTGGCGAAAATTTTCATCTTTGTCAGGGAAAAGAATTTCCATTATTTTTTTTCCCGGATGCCCCCAGTTTTTTCTGATTCTGATTTCGTCCTTTTCGCTCATTGGACAGTTCATTTCCAGGGAAAATTTTTTGAGAGCTTTTAAAGCGATTGGCCAGGAATCAAGAATCACTCCGTCAAAATCAAAAAGAACCGCTTTAACTTTTTTATTTTTCAAAGAGCACCTCCACTGTTTTGGGTTGGGGTTGTTCTGATGAGAGAGTTAAATTCCTCTTTTTCGATTGTTTCTTTTTCTATGAGCTTTTGGGCAATTTTATCCAGAAGCTCTCTTTTCTGGCTGAGAATTTTATTTGCGCAAATCTCGGCATTTTTCATAAATAAAGCAACTTCCTTATCAATTTGAGTGGCAACTTCTTCCGAATACTCCCTTCTTTCGGATATCTCTCTGCCCAGAAAAACCATTTCTCCTTCTTTGGCAAAAGTAATCGGTCCGAGTTTTGACATCCCGTACTCCATCACAAGTTTTCTTGCAAGTTCCGTTGCTTCCTTCAAGTCGTTTGAGGCGCCGGTGGTGATTTCGCTGAATACCATTTTTTCGGCCGCATAACCCGCCAGAAATACAGCAAGTTCATCCAGAAATTCCGATTTTGTCCGCAGATGTTTTTCTTCGGTCGGAAGTTTTAAAGTATAACCGGCCGCTCTGCCCCGGGAGATGATTGAAACTTTCTGAACCGGGTCGGCATTGAGCAGGGAGCTAGCAGTCAGGGCATGGCCGGCTTCGTGATAGGCGGCAATCTCTTTTTCTTTTTTTGATAAAATATGACTTTTTCTCTCCGGGCCCAAGAGCACTTTTTCGATTGATTCCAGAAGCTCGCCCTGCCCCACCATTTTTTTGTTGCGTCTGGCAGCAAGAATCGCCGCCTCGTTTGCCAGATTTGCGAGGTCTGCTCCGGTAAAACCAGGCGTTCTGGCCGCTACTTCATTTAAGTTGACCGAAGTGTCAAGCGGTTTGCCTTTGCAGTGGATTTTTAATATTTCTTCTCTCGCCTTTAAATCCGGTTCATCTAAAACTATTCTTCGATCAAACCGGCCCGGCCGCAAAAGAGCCGGGTCCAGTATATCCGGTCTATTGGTCGCGGCCATAACAATTACCTGGGTATCTCTTTCAAAGCCATCCATTTGAACCAGAATTTGATTTAGGGTTTGTTCTCTTTCGTCATGCCCTCCTCCCAGTCCCGCCCCCCGCTGTCTTCCAACAGCATCAATTTCATCAATAAAAAGAATTGAAGGGGCGTGCTTTTTGGCTGTTTCAAATAAATCGCGAACTCTTGCCGCCCCCACACCAACAAACATTTCCACAAATTCAGAGCCGGAAATATGGAAAAATGGCACGCTCGCTTCGCCGGCAACGGCTCTGGCAAGCAGAGTTTTTCCGGTACCCGGCGCGCCAAGAAGCAGAGCGCCCCGGGGGATTCTTGCTCCGATTGCCAAAAATTTTTTAGGATGTCTTAAGAATTCGACAATTTCTTTGAGTTCTTCTTTTGCTTCGTAAAGGCCGGCAACATCGTCAAAAGTGATTTTTTCTTTCGGATGGCCTTCGGCTCCAAAGAGTCTGGCCCTGGCTTTTCCGAAAGAAAAAGCTTCCATTGTGCCCTGTCTTGCCTGACGGAAAATAAGCCAGAAAAAGAAAAAGACAAGGACAAACGGAAGAAAAAGCGGTATTATGGTTCCGAGCCAATATGTCCAGCCGCTGTCGCCCTTTAATTCTATGCTGACTTTTGCCAGTTTTTCCGGGTCGGCTCCGTAATTTTTAATGGATTCGGAAAGCGAAGCTTCGCTTTCCTTTTTTGATTTCGCCAGATTATCGTCAATATAGGTTATTTCCAAATCGTTTCCTTTGACCGTAATTGATTTTACATCCCCGCTATTAATTTGTTTGACCAAAGTTGTCAGGGAAATTTCTTCAACCTGTTTTGAGGGCACGGCAAACAAACTGAAAATGCTTGCCAGGGCAAGAAAAATCAAAAAGGCGAATAACAAGTTTTTTAAAAAAATTTTCATTTTAACATTTTAACCAATGACGGTTCCTTCAAATGGTTTTCCTAGCAAGAGGTTCTCAAAATTTTTCAAATTTGTTCCTTTGATAATTATGGCTTTAAGTTTTGTTTTTTGGGCGAGTTTTGCGCCAATCGGGTCAACTGGCGAGGGCATTCCGGGAATCCAGCGAGAACCAATAATTTTTCGGTAGTTTTTCCAATCAACTTTTTTGAAGGGCTTGGCGTCTTTATATCTCATAAAATCTTTGTCGTAAACATAAGGGGGCTTGCCGGCGATAATCGCTTCTTTCGCCCCAAATCTTTTAGCCAGAAGAATTGAAATAAAATCAGTTGACCAGCCCGGTTTCCAGCCCGAAGCGATAATAATCGGTTTTTTGGTGTGAATGGGCTTGTAAGGATTATCAAGGATTATCGGGCAGGATTCTTTGAAAAAAATGGTTCTAAGCAAATGAGCATTGAGCCTTGTTGAGTGGACCCCAATCCAGTCAAGGTCCTCGTAAGTAATTTTAATAATTTTTGCCGCGGCTTTTTGGTAATTTCTCGCAATTTTTCCGCCGCCGGCCACAATAACAAATTTCTTCCCCCGTTTTGTAAATTTTAAAATTAACTTTCTGAATTTTTTGAGAAAGTTAACATTAATTTTATCGGGGACCATTACCGAACCGCCAAGAGCGATAATGATGGGAGTTTTCATAAGTTTTATGATTGTAAAATTAAAATCACGATAACACTAAACGTATTATATCATAGTTTAGCAAAGAAAAAAGCCCTTGGGAAGACCCTCGGGCTTATTTGCCGGTTTTTTGTTGGGGGTTCTTACATTAACTTACTTATTTTTTTGACTCAAATCAAAGAACTTCAAAAGTTCTCCAGCTTCGGTCGAACAGTTCGCTCCAATAGCAACTTCTTTTAATACCTCAGTTGCCTTATACCTGAAAGCAGTGAGCTGTCCAATCCTGCGGTCCTTGCCTAAGATAATACTAATAACAGGACGCACGTCCCTGGGCTGGAATTGATGGACAGTTCCGCCCGGAGTAGTAATCTCGATGGTGACGCCCTGCTCTCCACGCAGAACTTGGCTTACTGTGCCAATCGTATAACGCCTTTTGCCATTTTCAATAGTAGTCCCGCAGACTATATGGCCTTCCTTGAAGAAAAACATCCTGCTAACCTCCTTAAGATACTTTGATTTATTGTTTTTTGACCGGCTACAAATATCCCCAACATTATATTATACACCCAAATAAAATTTTTGTCAATAGCGATGACGAAAATTTGAAAACCCAAAACCCAAATTCCAAATTTCAAAAATTAGAAAGCCTCAAGTTTTTAAGCTTGAGGCTTTTTACTATTCGCTTAGTCGCCCCTTAAAAGGGGTGCTTGCTTTTTGGCAAGGGATAAAATTAGCTCCGGGTCTCTTCTTCGGCCGCTTGCTGATCTTCTACCTTTGCTCCGGCCCGGCCACCTTTCACCTTAGCTATTTTCGCCTTCGCTGCCTTTTCAGGATCGCGCTCGGCGGTTTTCTTCGTGGCCTTCTTTGGTGCAGGAACCGGTGGTTCAGCGACGACGATTGGTTCGGTCGTGACGGTCGACTCGGTTACAGGAGTTTCCTTCTGCGGCCTTGGATGAGCAGCTTTGTAGGCTTCGTAGGCTTCCTCAGCTTTTCTGGCTAATTCGCCAAGATATCTTGACAGGGCGATTTGATTCTTCCCACGCGGGCTGTCCTTCTCGGGCCAGTCGGTTGGCAGGAAGTGTCGGGGCTTCCATTCCTCTCGGTTTTCCGGTCTGAAGTCAAGTTTAAAATGGATACCGGCTTCCAGGGTTTTGAAGTTGATTCCAACCTCGCCAGCCTCCTTATCAGCGCGTCGCCACATCTTCTTCTCTTTGCCAAGGTATGTCCACTCGGTAAGGACGCCCATCTTTAGTCCCTCGTCACAGAGGTAGAGAATTCGGACAGTCTTCGGTTCGCCCTTTTCCGCTACTTCCTTTCGTATCCTTTCAAGGAAGAGTCGGGCTCTTTCCTCTCGGAAAAGGTAATTGATGAATTTTTCCGTGGCGGGATACTTTTTTTGGATTTGCTGCAGTCGCGCAATAGTATCCTTTTCGACCCCAATGACTTCAGCGGTAAGGTACGCCTCTTTTTTCTTGTTCTCCACTTCGACCAGAAAAGCTACCGCTCCGGGGAAAATCTGCTTTGCCTTCTCCTTTGGAAGTCCCTCACTTTCCAGTTGCGCAAGTACCTCCCCCCACTTGGTTTCCAGAATTTCTACTCCCATTTTTTAATAACCTCCTTCTTCATTTATTTTCGGGAGTTAGGGACTTAAGCTCTTCGAGCCAAGTCCCTTCGGGTCTGATTTCGACCGTTTCGGTTTTTGCCACTTTTGTCTGTTTTCTTGGCACCTCCAGCCGTGGCTTAGCCGAGGTTGCCGGCAGTTTTGCCATCATCTTTGGCTTTTGCTTTCGGGTTGCTGTTGAAAGTTTTTCAGGTTTCAGTGCCTTTGGAAGCCTTCCGGTCTCCAGCACTTCCTTTAGTATCCTTTTCGAATCAGCAAACGCCTCGGCACCGCCTCGAATGACCTTTCTGCCCGAATAAAGCGTGACAATTTCCATGCAAACCTCCCTTTTCCCTTGCCTTTTAGGCTATTTCAAAGTTCAAAGTAGGGTATTTAGCCTACACCCATATTATACACCCGATTCAAATTTTTGTCAAGGGGGTCTGACAATTTTTCCGAAAGCGTTGTACGAATTTACGAATCTGCGCTTTCGGCTACGAATAACTAAATATCATAGAAATATAATTGTATTTTGAAAGCAAAACAAAAAATTTCTATAAGTTTCTATTAATTTCTATGAGTTTCTTCTCAAAAATGTTTTTGAAGTGTTTCCTTCTATCTTTTTCATGAAATTTTAGCATTTTGTCGGAAATTATAACGTCCTTCTCCTTTTGCCAGGGAATGTTTTTTCTCATTATTTTTAATTGAATCCGTCGCAAGAAGTTTTCTAAAAGATTGCCAAGCCAGCCATTTAAAATTTTTTCCAAAACCATTTGTAAAAATTTTGGCTGAACTTTAATTTTGAGAGAAGGAATGTTTTGAAAGAAATTTGGAAATTCGTCCGTTGTCCAAGAATTTTCTTTTAGAAATTTTTGATAGACCACTCCACTGCAAAATAATGGCAAAATTTGTAAAATCCAATATTTCAAATAAATGTCGTCGTCATAAGCGATATTTTTAAGATTCAAATCGTCGTCGGCAATAAAAAAACTTAAACAAATTCTGTCTTTGATTTTTTTTCCGTGCCGCCAGAGGCCAAGAGCAAAAAGAATAAAAGTCGCAAGAAATCTCGTCAGCCAAATTCTGCCGGATTTTACCACAACAAAAAAATCAATATCGCTTTCTTCCGGAGCATTAAAATAAGCCAGGTCGTTGCAAATAGCCGTCATTTTGACGAAAGGGACAAGGCTTAAAATTTTTGCCGCCAATTTTCCAATTTTGATTTTTTTTATGGTCGTTTTTTGGCGAAGAATCCTTTTTTTGATGATTACCTTTCTTCCTTTCAAAAAATAAAAACCATCGGAAAATTCAATGGTTCCAGAAAGGCTATTTTGGTAAATATCTGGCAAATTTTCGGCGCCGGTGTATTTTTTTAGTTCGATGGAATTTAACGGCCAGTCAAAAATATCAAACCAGATAATTGCTTCAAATATTTTTCTATTCTGATTCATTATGGAGGCCTAGGGCTATTTTATGTTCTTCCGGGTCAATCATTAAAATTTTGAATTGATACTCCCTATCCAATTCCATCGATTCCCTCATATTTTTTTCCGAGCCGAATTCGGAGATGTGCAAAAGCCCCTGGATGTTTTCCGGTAGCTCGACAAAGGCGCCAAAAGGATTGAATTTAATCACTTTGCCCGAAATTACATCACCCTTTTTATATTTTTCTTTGATGGTTTTCCAGGGGTCTTTTTTTAAGGCTTTCAGGGACAAAGAGATTTTTCCATCAGAAATATCAACGATTTTTGCCTTCACAATGTCGCCGACTTTGATGATATCCCGGGGGTCCTTAATGAGTCTGTAATCAATTTCCGAGATGTGAATAAGTCCTTCAAGTTTTTCCTGTTCCGGAGAGGTGGTGGGAAATTTTAGAAAAACTCCAAAATCAACTATGCCTCCGACTTCTCCTTCAACGACGTCGCCGATTTGATATTTTTGAATGATTTCTTTGAGTTTTTCCTGGGCTTCGGCTTTCTCGGAAATGATTAATTTGTCTTCGGCTGGGTCAATGTCAATTATTTTGACTTTTAATGTTTTTCCGACAAATTTTTTCAATTCTTCAAGAATTTTTTCTTTGTCTCCGTCTTTCACCCTCGGATAATGTTCGCTTGATAGCTGGGATACCGGCATAAAGGCCGGAATGTCATAAATTTTAGATAGCACCCCTCCGCGATTGGCTTCCAGAATTTCAACTTCAAGCAGCTCTTTATTTACCATTTTTTCCTTGAGACGCGACCAATTAAGTTCTTTCCCTGCTTCTCTGATAGAAAGTTCGGCATACCCTTCGTCATTTTTCAAATCAATGATTTTGGCAAAAATTGTGTCGCCGGTTTTAAGTTCTTTGAGATTTTGGCCCGTTTCTTTGTATTCTTTTTCCGATATCAATCCGATGCCCGCTGGGCCCAAATCCAGATAAAGGGACTTCGCTTCTTTTTTGATTATTTTCCCCTCAATAATATCCCCGGCTTTTGGAAGGGAGGCAACATGGGATTTTGTGAACAGCCCTTTTATCTCTATTGAAGATTTTTCTTCTTTGGTAGTTTTTGATAGTTCCTGCATACCTCGTTAGAAGTCTGCCGCTTCTGTACTGGGTATCCAATTATAGAATAGACAGACTTTTATCTTCTGTTGCCCCATTAAGCGCCCGCCTAAAAATTTTTTGAGAAAAATTTTTAGGCCAAAGACTTCTAACGGGGCATACATAAATAGAGTACAATGGTTTTTTGATTTTGGCAAGAGAATATGATAAAATAAAATAAATACCGCTGATATAACGCCGATAGCTACGCCGATTAAACGCTGATATATTTTCAGCGTAAATTCAGCGTTATTATCTGCGTGAATTCAGCGTTTTTACGAAGTAAAATATGATTATAACCTGGTACGGTCACTCTTGTTTTAAAATTCAGACCAGAAACTCGGGTAAAGACGTGGTAATTTATATTGACCCTTTTGACAAATCAATTGGTTTGCGTCCGCCATCCGGCCAGGGACAGATAGTTTTATCAACCCATGGCCATCCGGACCATAATAATATAAAAACAATTAAAGGCAAGCCCTTCGTAATTGAGGGTCCCGGCGAGTACGAAATAAAGGGCATCAGAATTTTAGGAATTTCAGCTTTTCATGATTCAAAAGAAGGAGGGGAAAGGGGACTTACCACTATATATGTGATAGAGTCCGAAGAAATGCGGATTTGCCATCTTGGAGATTTGGGGCAGAAGGAACTTACCGAAGAGCAGCTTGAAGGATTGGATGGCGTTGACGTCTTGATGGTACCGGTCGGCGGAAATTTTACGATTTCCGGCGAGCAGGCCTCAAAAATCATAAATCAGATTGAGCCGAAGATCGCAATTCCGATGCACTACAAAATTCCAAAGCTTGCGATAAAACTTGATGGGGTAGAAAAATTCTTAAAGGTGATGGGGGAGGGGAAAATCGCTCCCGAGGATAAATTGGTTTTAAGGAAAAAGGAACTGCCCCAGGAGGAAGAGACTAAAATTGTGATATTAAAATTAGCCGGTTATTCTGAGTAAAGGAATTTGTTAAAAAATTGGCATGAATTTTTTAGAAAAATTGCAAAAAAAACCCGAAAAGACAAGAAAGAGAATTTTCTGGCTAGTTTTGATTATCTCGGTTTTAATCATTGGTTTTTTCTGGATAAAAAATCTGGGACATTTACTTGTCAGATTTAAAGCCGAAACTCAGAATGTAAAGAATTCATCACAGAATTTGACCGAGGAAATTAAAAGAGAATCACCGCTCACGACATTAAAAGAAGGGATTAAAAGCTTTGAGGACTTTTTAAAAAGCGAAGAAGTTAAAAAATTTTTTGAACAGAATTCTAAAAATCAATAATTATTTTAATGGGCATGAGTTCAAATAACATTCAAAAAAGAGAAATAGCCAACGAGATGAGGGATTCCTATCTGGATTATGCGATGTCCGTTATTGTTTCCCGGGCATTGCCTGATGTCAGGGACGGTTTGAAACCTGTTCACCGCCGGATTTTATACACGATGTCAGAAATAGGGTTGGTTCATAATACTAAATTCAGAAAATCGGCGGCGGTTGTCGGCGACTGCATTGCTAAATATCATCCCCACGGCGATGTGGCTGTTTATGATTCTCTGGTCAGAATGGCCCAGGATTTTTCTTTGAGATACCCTTTAATTGACGGCCAGGGAAATTTTGGCAGTATTGACGGCGACTCGGCCGCTGCTTACCGCTACACCGAATGCCGCTTGACAAAAATTGCCGAAGAAATGCTGGCTGATATAGATAAAAATACGGTTGATTTTATGGATAATTATGATGGAACGAGAAAAGAGCCTCTGGTTTTGCCCTCAAAAATTCCCCAGCTTTTATTGAACGGCACTCTCGGCATTGCTGTTGGCATGGCGACCAATATCCCCCCTCATAATCTTTCTGAACTTTGCGATGCTTTAATTTATTTAGTTCAAAAGCCGAAAACCAATACAGAAGATTTGTTGCAATTTATAAAAGGACCCGATTTTCCGACCGGCGGATTTATTTATGATAAAAAGGGAATAATTGAAACTTATTCCCAGGGTAAAGGTCCGATAATTGTCAGGGGCAGGGCCGAAATTATTGAAGACAAAAAATTGCAGATAATAATTTCAGAAATTCCCTTTCAGGTTCGAAAATCCGCCCTGATAGAAAATATTGCAAATTTCGTTAAAGATAAAAAAATAGACGGAGTGAGGGCCATCCGGGACGAATCTGATAAAGAGGGAATGAGGATAGTTTTGGAACTGGCTGGCGGCGCCTTTCCCCAAAAGATTTTAAATCAGCTTTACAAATTCACCGATTTGCAAAAAACTTTTCACTTGAACATTCTGGCCCTGGTCGACGGTATTCAGCCGCAGGTTCTGTCTTTAAAAGAAGCGCTCTGGCATTTTATTGAACATCGCAAATCCGTTGTTAAAAGAAGGGCGGAATACGATCTCTACCGGTCAAAAGAGAGAGCCCATATTCTGGAAGGGCTTAAAAAAGCTCTGTTAAAAATTGATTTAGTAATAAAGACAATCAAGAAATCAAAGGACAGGGAAGACGCCCAGATAAATTTAATTAAAAGATTCAAATTTTCCCAGGCTCAGACTCAGGCTATTTTGCAGCTGCCTCTCTCGTCTCTTGCCGGGCTTGAAAGAAAAAAAATTGAGGAAGAATATGTAAAAATTCTAAAGGAAATCAAGGAACTCACGGCTCTTTTGAGGGAGCCAAAAAAGATTTTAAATAAAATAATAGAGGAGTTAAAAGAGCTGAAGGAGAAATACGGCGATGAAAGAAAAACCAAAGTTGTTGCTCAAAAAGTCGGAGAAATATCCGATGAAGATTTAATTCCGCAGGAGGAAATGATAATCACTTTAACCGAGGGCGGCTATATCAAAAGAGTTAACCCCGCTTTATACAAAACTCAGAAGCGCGGGGGGAGAGGCATTATGGGTCTTTCTCGGGAAAAGGAAGATTTTGTTACCAATTTCCTTTCGGCAATGACTCATGATACCCTGCTCTTTTTCAGCAACCGGGGCAATATTTTTGAAACCAGAGTTTATGAAATTCCTGAAGCCAGTCGTGTCTCCCGGGGGAAGTCGTTGTTTAACTTTTTTGGCTTGAGGCCAGATGAAAAAATTACGGCCATAGTTCCTTTAAAAGAAAAGGAAATGCCAAAATATTTATTAATGGTCACTTCTCATGGTATAATAAAGAAAACGCCGGTTGATGCTTTCAAAAATATCAGAAAAACCGGGATTTGTGCTATAAAACTTCAAAAGGAGGACATACTGGCTTTTGCCGGCATCTGTAATGAAAAAGACGAAATAATTTTATGCAGCAGTCTGGGACAAGCAATTAGATTCCCCCAGGAGGATGTCCGGCCAATGAGCCGGGGGGCGGCTGGGATAAGAGGTATGAGGTTAAAAGACAATGACAAGCTGGTCGGAATGAATGTTATAAATGTTCAAAGGTCCAAATCAAAAATTCAGAAGGTTGTTGATTTGGAAGTACTGACTATATCAGAAAACGGTTTTGGAAAGAGAACAGAATTAAAAAATTATCGGATTCAAAAGAGGGGAGGCTTTGGAATTAAAACGGCAAAAATTACAAAAAAGACGGGAAATATTGTCTGGGCGAAAGTCTTGTCCGGCGATGAGGAAAGTTTAATAGCTATCTCCCAGAAGGGCCAGACAATAAGAACTCCTTTAAAGCAGGTTTCTTTGATGGGTCGGGCAACCCAGGGAGTAAGAATAATGAAATTGGAAGAGGGTGATAAAATAGTTTCGGCAACCTCCATATAATCGCTTCGATAAAATCAAAAATGAAAAACCAAAAATCAAAAATACATATTAAAAATTCAAAATATTTTATTTTTGATATTTAATTTTTTATTTTATGGAAACGAAGTTTCCAAAGGGGACAGGAGGATTTATAAATCCGGAAAGAATAGTGGAAAATTTCGGTCTTTATCTGGGAATGAAAATTGCTGACTTTGGCTGTGGACATGGTTATTTTGTTATCCCTATGGCTAAAGCAGTCGGAAGCGAGGGGAAGGTTTGCGCAGTTGATGTTCAGGAATTGGCTTTGGGGGCGGTAAGATCAAAGGCAGCGAGCGAAGGACTTTTCAATATCGAATATATTCATAGTAATTTGGAAAAAGAAGGCGGTTCGAAACTTCCCGCTGCTTCCCAGGATATGGTTTTACTGGCCAACACCCTGTATCAGTCGCCCGGCAAATCAGAAATTATGAGGGAAGCCGGCCGGGTTTTAAAAAAACAAGGAATTTTGATAATTATTGACTGGATGGAGGATACTTTTACGGGGCCGCCGAGAGAATCGAGAATTTCCAGGGAAACGGCAAGAACCCTGGCCGAAGCGGAAGGTTTCAGGTTAATGAGGGAATTCTCGGCAGGCGAGTACCATTACGGATTGGTGATGGCAAAAATGATGTAAAGGAATTTGTTAAAAAATTCAAGCGAAGCACAGAATTTTTGTTACAAAGTCCTTTACCCCCTCACCAATCTCAGCAAGCAGGATTGCATTTTCTAAGGACTCAAGGCGAAGCCGCCTAACGGCTCTTTGGTCTGTGTACTCAATCTTCGTGCAAGGATTGGTGAGGGGGTGCTCAATTTTGTAGTGAAATTTTGTGCGCTCAGCACAAAACTTCGCTTCAAAATTTCAACAAAATTGGCATGTTAGGAAAACTTCATATCATTATAATCGCCGGTATTTCAACAATAATCATATTTGTCTTGCTTTTGATTACCGGAGTGATTCCCGGGTTCAGAGAACCGGTGCCCTCAAAATACACTTTAAATATCTGGGGCATTTACGATAATCCCCGGGCCCTTGATGAAATAATATCTGCTTACAAGAAGACGCACAAGAATGTTGAAATAAAATATTTTTCAAAGGACTATTTGGAATACGAAACAGATTTGGTTAATGCCCTGGCAAGCGGCGAGGGCCCGGACATTTTTTATATCCAGAATTCCTGGCTGCCGAAACACAAAGAGAAAATTTATCCCATGTCCCAGGTTGTTCCCGGAAAGGAAAAAGAGTTTAAATACATAACTCCCTATGAATTTAAAAATGCTTTTGTGGATGCTGTGTCTTTCGATTTTGTGGATAACAATAAAATTTATGCCCTCCCTCTTTATGCTGATACCCTGGCTCTTTATTGGAACAAGGACATATTTAATAAGGAGCATATTCCCGAGCCTCCTTTAACCTGGGAGGAATTTGTTGATGTTGTTCCAAAGCTTACAAAAATTAATGACAGGGGGGATATCATTCAGGCCGGAGCCGCAATGGGTACGGCCCAAAATATCAATCGGGCAACCGATATCCTGGCAGTTCTGATGCTCCAGAGCGGAACAAATATTATTGACCAAAAAAATAAAAGAGTAACTTTTAAAAGTGAGATTAATATCGGCGGCGAGAAGATTTCTCCGGGTGCCAGGGCCCTTGAATTTTATACTGATTTTGCCAATCCCTTAAAGAAAGTTTATACCTGGAATAAGGATATGCCATATTCCATAGATTCTTTTTATAAGGGAAACGTGGCAATGATGATAAATTATTCCCATCACATAGTAACCATAAAGCAGAAAGCATCAAGCCTTAATTTTGCAATTTCGCCCTTGCCTCAGCCAGGAGGAATAGACGTTCCGGTAAATTACCCGAATTATTGGGGAGCGACGGTCGCTTCAACATCAAAACATCCAAATGAGGCCTGGGAGTTCTTGACTTTTCTTTCCCAGTCCGATAATATAAAAAGTTATTTGAAAGAGACCAGACATCCGACCGCCAGACGCGATTTGATTTTATGGCAAAAAACCGAAATGCCGGAACTTTCGGTTTTCTTGGACCAATCATTGAGCGCCGAAAGCTGGTACGAGCCCGATAATTTGGCAGTTGACCGAATATTCACTGATATGATAGAATCAGTAGTGGGGGGGACCGATATCAAAAAGGCAATTAGTGCCGCAGCCGACCAATTATCATTATATTTTAAATAAAAATAAACATGAAGAAAATATTTTACATATTCTTTTTTAGCGGGATTTCGGGTTTAGTTTTATCGCTTTTTGTAATCAATATTACCAATATTACCCTAGCCGCAGCAAACAGAGGGCAATTCTGTGATGCAACCACTCCTTGTGCAGCCGGCCTTACCTGCGGAGAGAATAGCCGCTGCAATGATTCAACAAAACGTGCTGCAGGAGACCAGTGCTGGTGTAATGCCGAATGTCAATCCGGGAACTGTGAATTTAGTGCCATACTTAACCGTGGTACTTGTAAGGTTGCACTAAGCTGTACTCCCGACGGTTGCAACGGAAATTGTCCTCCTGGTTGTACTGTAGCTCAAGACCCTGATTGCGGGTGTCAAAATAGTAATGGTTGTTGTGGGATTGGTTGTACTAGTGCCAATGACAATGATTGTGCTCCTGGTGCCCCCGGTGGTGAAATTACATTTCCAAATCCCCTTGGGGAAAATAGCGACATCCAGACTATTTTAAAAGAGATTTGGAAATTCATCTTTAACGTAGCTCTTTTCGGCGTCGTCCCTTTTATGGTCATTGTTGCCGGTTTTATGTTTTTGACAGCCGGCGGCAATCCTGAAAAAATTAAAAAAGCCAGGGAGCTTCTTTTGTGGCTGGCAGTTGGGGTGGCGGTAATTTTGCTGGCCGGCGGAATCGCAGACCTTATTAAAATGATATTAGGGGTGAAATAATAAATAAATTGTTCAAAAATTTAAAATTTATATTATAATTTGATGACCGGGCGCACTGACCCGGGCCTAAAAAAGGTCGACACAAAGCACTAAAATTTCCGCAATATTAAATCATTTTGAAGTGATTTAATAATTGCGAATATTCGGTGCGATAAAGAATGAAAAAATATATAGTTCCAATTTTATTTTCCGGACTTCTTTTTGTTCCCGCAGTATTATTTGCTGTTGAGCCTCCAGGACCGCCAGATATTCAACCGGATATAATACTTATATTAAACAGGGTAGTAAATTGGTTTTTTGGCATCTTTCTGGTGATTGCTGTTCTGTTTATTATTATGGCTGCTTTTCAGTTTTTGACTGCCGGCGGCGATTCGACAAAGATTAGTTCTGCCAGAGATAAGCTTTTGTACGCCGCAATGGGTATAGCCGTTGCTTTACTTTCAAGGGGGATAGTCCCGCTGGTTAAGATGATAATAGGCGTAGAGTAGATTAGAAATATTGGCCCCGCTTAGAAACATGTTCCGTATTACTTTTTAATGGGGCAAACAAATCGTTTTGAAAAAGGCAAAGCGTTTTAAACTCTTGATTTTGACATATTAAAAGAGCGCTGATTTTGTCAGCGCTTTGCGGTTTGGCTTTTAAAATGGCTTACTGCTCTCGTGGCGGAACCCCGAAGCAGATGCTTCGCATCGCTACGGGGCAAGTTGGCATATTTGTTTTATTTTTGCCGCGGTGGCGAAACTGGAAAACGCTCAGGGCTTAGGACCCTGCGGGAGAAATCCCTTGAGAGTTCAAATCTCTCCCGCGGCATAAAAATCCTACCTATTTTTATTTTGGTTGCAGGCCTGCCCCGCAGAGAACCGAAGGTTCTTCTGCGGGGTTTGAGTCCCACCGTCCGCATAATAAAAAATCCGCGATAATTGCGGATTTTTTGTCAGTGTTGGTGAAATATTATTGGGTGGTTTCCTCCTTCTTTTCAACAGGATAGAGCTTTGGCGATTTATAGCTTGAATAAAATGTTTCCTTTTTCAGAAGTTCGCCATCTTTCCAGATTTCCCGGTTAAATTTGGTTTTCATTGAGCCGTCCGCTTTTTTGTCGTATTCCTCGGGCGGAGAAACAATCACTTTCCTTCCGTCATTTGTTCCATAAATCTCAATGGTAAGGATTGTTCCGGTTATTTTCCCCTGAATTAAAATATTGCTTGGGGTATCGTTTTTGAATTTTAAATCCGGATGAGGGGGATAAACCGTGGCATCAAATCCCTGGGGGCTGTAATATTGAACCGGAAAAGCATGAGGGTATCTTTCGGTAATTTCAAGACCGGAATTAATCGCTGCTCTGAAGACGGTGGTTGAAACCTGGCAGAGTCCTCCGCCGGCTTCGGGAGCAGTTTTATCTTTTTGAATAACAAGCTCGGGCAAAAAACCGTTTTTTTCGTCAACATCGCCGACGGTCTTGGCTAAAGAAAATTCTTCCCCGGCTTTCACTATAACTCCCTGGATTTTGGTTAGACCCAATTTAATGTTGTAGATGCGGTTTTGAGGAGAGCCGGCAAAATTTGATGTTCCTTTTCCAAGCAAGGTTGTAAGCCCGAGGTTTTCAATGGAAGAGGTTGTAATTTCGGGCTGGGTTTCTTCAAATTTAAGCTCGATTTCCTTTTTCCCCTCATCAAGAATTCCAAAGGCAATTTTTTGGGCGCTTTCTCCAATTTTCAGCTCCCTGCCCGGTTGACTTAAGGAGAAAACAATCACCCGGCCGTTTTCAATTGCGAGTTTTGCGTTTTGGGGCGGAAAGTTTAGGGCCGGTGCAAGCTGGGTCAAGAAATCTTCAATTTTATTTTCAGCAAGTTCGGTTCTTAAAATTGTTTTTTCATTTGTCCCTTTCGGGACAAAAGTTATCCAGTCCAGAAGACTATCGGTTTCAATTTTTCTTTTTTCGTTTTTATAAACTAAAAAATAGGGAGAATTTGCTATCAGGCGCTCGGCCTCCTCCTTGGCCTTGAGCGTTCCTTCCTCATTCACTTGCGGTTTTGCCTTTTGAAGTTCCAAAAATATTGGACCCGACTCCAAAAAAGAAATTTTTTTATCCAAATCTTGTTTTAATTTTTCTTTTTGAAGCAAAAGACCTTCTTCTTGGAGCACAACATTAAATGTGCCACTTTTTTTGCTGAAGACCAGAGTGGCGTTTTTTGGGGGAGTTTCAAATTTTCCAAAATTGGCAGATACAAAATCAACAAATTTTTCCTCGTCTGAAAGATAACTTAATGGGAGGTTTTTTTTAATGAAGAGAGCCGCGATTTGCTCGCCCAACCCTAAAACTATATTTTGTTTTTTGCCGACTCGTTCGGCTTTTTTGACACTCTCATCCGGGAGAATAATTATGCCAAGACTTTCCGGTTTAACTCCGGTCAGTGTTTCTCCTCCCCCCTGGAAAGACAGCTCAAAATCTTTCAAGTTTTTATTAATTATTGTCAGGGCCTCGTCTGTCTTTTTGCCGCCAATATCAATATTCGCCATCTTGACTCCAAAACATATTTTGTTTAAATTTAAAACTTCCAGAATGATTAAAAAAATAGCCATTACAATGGCTACCAATAATATAAAAGTATAAGCCCTTTTCAGCCAGTTATAAATCGCCATATTAATATTTAAATTTAAAATTAGCTTTGTACTTCTTCCACTTTTATTTTGTGGGTTTTCATTTTTTCGGCTTTTGGCAGGCGGATGGTCAAAACGCCATCCTTGATTGTGGCCTGCGATTTTTCTGGACTTATTTCTATCGGCAGAATGATAGAACGCGAAAACGGTCCCCAATAGCATTCTTGATAATAGTAATTTTCCGGCGCCACTTCTTCTTCTTTTTCTCTTTTGCCCCGGACCGTCACCATATCATTGGTAATGGAAATATCAAGACTTTCCGCGTTTACGCCGGCAATAGTCGATTTAATTACGATGTCTGATTCTGTTTGATATACATCAATGGCGAGTTGTCCTTCCGACTCTTCAAGTTTTTCCTGCGACATTTCTTCCCATTCGGCTGCCGATGTTTTTGGGGCAAGGTCAATTTCCTGTTCTCCTTCATAATGTTCGATTTTATCGGGCCGCGCTTTGTCGTTCTTCATTGACCCGGTTAATTTTTCGAAAAAAGATTTTGGCATGTTAAATTCCTACGAAACTACGAATTTTTTACGAATATACGAATACTTTTAGAGTGTATTATTTGTAAATTCGTAGAGATTTGTAATTGGTAGGGATTATCTGCAAATACTTGGTACTTTTTTAATTTTTAAAATAAAAACTGAAAGAACCACGCCCATTGAGATAAGCAACACAGCCATTGATCCGTATTTTAACAGGGTTCCCCCTACATTCATTATAAAAAAATCATAAAGACCATGCAAGAGGGTTGCAAGAGCAATACCCAAAATTGTAAGTATAGTCCTTTTATTAATTTTATAAAAACCCAGAGCGATAAAATAGCCCAGGATTCCGGAGCAAAGGGCGTGTAAGAGGGTGGCGGATAGAGTGCGCAGGACACTCAATATTATCATTTGAGCGATTGAGGGGAAGACGAAAAGCGGCGAGGGCCTTAAAAATAAAAAGATATTTTCCATGGCGACAAAACCTAAAGCGATTGTTATTAAATAAATAATGACGTCAATCGGTTCGTCAAATTCCCGATTTTTTAAAACAAAAAACTTTAATACTAGGTACTTTAATATTTCTTCAATAAATCCTATTCCCAAAACGGCATAAACGGCGAATATTAGAGTGGGATTTAGATGTTTAAAGCAATTATAAATTGAACCGGCTCCTTTTTCCAGAATTATCGCCACAAGAGCAAATATCATTCCTAAAATGAAAATTTTGGCAATCATTCTTTTCGGCTCAGGTTTTTTATCCTGCCTTAAATAAAAATAAAGCCAAACGAAGCTGGGAAGAATTGCAAATAGAATACAAAATAAATAACCCATCGCTTTTTTAAATGGCAAAACCTAATTTTAGGGCTCTGGCCATTCTTCAACCATTAAATTTTCTTTTTTGTTTTGAACGGGCAATTTTTGATAAATTTCCTCGGTAATAAAAGGGATAAATGGATGCAGAAGTTTTAAGGAAGTCAATAATACATATAATAAAATTTTTTGAGTTTTTTCATCATTTTGTTTTTTTGATTCTTCAATGTAATAATCGCAAAATTTATGCCAGAAAAAGTAGTAGATAGTTTGTAAAGCCCGGGCAAAGTGGTAATTCCCCAAATCTTTATTCACAGATTTTACTAATTTGTTCAGCTCATTCAATATTTTTTTATCCGCCTCGCTCAAATTTTTAATTCGTGTAAATTCGTGTGGTGAGCGAAGCGAACCATAATTTGTGTTTATTCGTGTAGGTTTGTTCCCGAGAACAAACCTTGCGGCATTCCAGAATTTATTGCAAAATTTTTTGCCGGCAATTATCGCTTCTTCGCCAAAATGGATATCCTGGGCCCCTGTTTCCTGCCAGATTATTCCAAAGCGGGTGGCGTCGGCTCCATATTTTTCTATGAGGCCAAGCGGGTCAATTCCGGTGCCGAGCGATTTTGACATTCTTTTTCCCTCTTTTGTTAAAACAGTAGCGTGAATATAAACATCTCTGAAGGGAATTTTTTTCATAAATTCCATTCCCGAAAAAATCATTCTCGCCACCCAAAGATTGACAATTCCCCGGTCGGTAACCAAAATGTCGGTTGGATAAAATGTTTTAAGGTCTTCTGTCTTTTTCGGCCAGCCCAAAGTTGCAAAAGGCCACAAAGCCGAGGAAAACCAGGTATCCAGGACGTCTTCAACTCCGTTAATTGGAATTTTATGTCCCCACCAAAGTTGTCGCGAGATGCACCAATCTTTGATGTTTTTCAGCCAGTCAAAATAAATTTTTTCCCATTTTTTTGGGATGAATTTTACTTTCCCGTTTTTGACCTCCTTGATTGCTATTTTGGCAAGTTCATCCATTTTTAAAAACCACTGTTTTGATGGCAGGGGCTCAATTGTTTTTTCACAGCGATAGCATTTGGCAACCCGATGGCTGTATGGTTCAATTTTTTCCAAAAGCCCCAAAGATTTTAGCTCTTCAACGACTTTTTGGCGGCATTCAAGAATATCAAGGCCCTCATAGTTTTTACCGGCCTCGCCTGTCATTCGGCCGGCCTCATCAATAGCTTTATAAGATTTCAATTTATGGGAAAGGCCGATTTCAAAATCAGTCAGGTCGTGGGCCGGGGTTACCTTAACCGCTCCGGTTCCAAATTTGGCATCAATCAGGGGGTCGGTAATAATTGGAATTTCCCGGTTTTGAATCGGTAAAATAACCATTTTCCCTACCAAATTTTTATATCTTTCATCCTTTGGATTCACGGCCACAGCAGAATCTCCAAGCATTGTTTCGGGTCTGGTTGTGGCCACCACAATGAAATCAGGAGAGTTTTTCAGAGGATACTTTATGTACCACAGATTACTTTTCTCTTCTTGATATTCTATTTCCAGGTCCGAAAGACTGGTCTGACATCTCGGACACCAATTAATTACGCGCTTGCCCTGATAGATCCAACCTTTTTCAAAGTAATGCAAAAATGCTTCCTTTACTGCCTCCTGGTATTCTTCGTCCATTGTAAAGCGGGTGCGCGACCAATCGCAGGAAGCCCCGAGTTTTTTTAACTGGTCTAGAATAATGTTTCCGTATATTTTGCGCCACTGCCAGACGCGCTCAATAAATTTTTCCCGGCCCAAGTCGTGGCGCGACAGTCCTTCTTTTTTAAGTTCTTTTTCAACAACGTTTTGGGTGGCAATGCCGGCATGGTCAGTTCCTGGCAGCCAGAGGGTTTTGAATCCCTGCATTCTTTTTTGGCGGACTAAAATATCCTGGATTATGGTATTCAGGGCATGACCCATGTGCAGAGACCCTGTGATATTTGGCGGAGGAATAACAATGGAAAAAGGAGTTTTGTGCCGTTCAGGAAGTTTATCAGGATTAAAAAAATTGCTCTTTTCCCAGAGTTTATAAATGCGCCATTCAACTTCAGATGGACTGTATGTCTTGGATAAGATTTGTTCAACCATAGAAAATTTGACTTGATTAAGCGCTGCCCCGTACCAATTTTACCATCCTATATTTCTAACAAACAGAGATAATAATTAAATTTTAGATAAGGATTCACGATGGTCGGGCCCGAATAGGGCTTTCCGAAGGAGAGACCATCGCCGAAGCATCTCTTCGCAAAATTGGTGCGGGGGTTTTTCCTCAACCTCTTTTGGCTCGTAGGTTTTGGACAATTCCATACAGGTTTATTATAGCATAATTTTTAGCCTATCCTTAAATTTGCATTCGCTTGGATATTTTTCCAAGACTTAGTTTTCTGCTTCAAATGATGGTAGTAAGCCGTTGCTCCAACCATTGCCGCATTATCGGTACATAATTGGACATCGGGCATTAAAAATTGGATATTGGATGTAAGATATTGGATGTTAGATTTGAATTGCTTACGCAATTCATCATTGGCGACTACGCCGCCGCCGAGAATTATTGTTTTTGCTTTATATTCTTTTGCGGCCCTCAAAGTTTTGTGAATTAAAACGTCAATTACTGCCTGTTGGGTTTCGGCGCAAATCCCCCCCTTTTGTTTAATTGTTAATTGTTTATTGTTCATTGTTAATTGTTTAACTAGATATAAGACAGCCGTTTTTAAACCAGAAAAACTGAAATCATAATTTTTTTGATAAATCATCGGCCTTGGTAATTGGATATTGGATATTGGATATTGGATATTGGATTGCCATTGCCGAGCTTGCTCGGCAATGGCTGGTCCTCCCGGATATCCGAGATTTAAAATTCTTGCCACTTTGTCAAAACACTCGCCAGCCGCATCGTCTCTCGTTTCGCCAATAATCTTATATTTTCCAATCCCCCTCATCAAAATGAGTTGAGTATGCCCGCCACTCACCACAAGACATATTGCCGGAAACAAATTTTTGTGTTGATTTGTGTTCTTATTTGCGTTGATTCGTGTGTTAACGAAGCTGGCAAAGATATGTGCCTCGATGTGATTTATTGGGATAATCGGAAGCTGCCAAAAATATGAAAGAGCTCTGGCAAAATTTACGCCAACCCAGAGGCATGGTTCGAGTCCCGGTCCGACAGTCACGGCAATCGCATCAATTTTTGGTTGTTGATAATTTTGTAAAAAGCCCCTGAGTTTTTTTTGAAGAAGCTCTTCTCTCTCTAAAATCGGCTTTAAATTTTTTATTTTTAATTTAGCTTTTGATTTTTTAAGTAGGCCAGCCTTTTTAAGCGCATTTAACAAAACTGGAACAAGATTTTTCTGGTGTTCTCTTTTTGCCAAAGTCGGATATACTCCACCCCATCTTTTATGAATTTCCACCTGTGAAGAAACGATATTTGAAAGAACATTAAACTTTATCTGCGTAAATCCGCGTTGATATCCGCGTTTATCTGCTTCTACAATCGCGATACAGGTATCATCGCATGATGTTTCAATGGCTAAAATTTTCATATACCTACGAATTACGAATTTATACGAATATACAGATATTAATTTATATCTTAATCTGTTTCTTGATTTTTTTCAAATTTCTGTTAAAGTATCATTAGTTTTTAATTTTTGGCCTCGTCGTCTAATGGACAGGACACGACCCTTTCAAGGTCGCGACACGGGTTCGATTCCCGTCGAGGCCATAGGAATTTTTATAAATAATTTTTATAAATTATGCCCCGTTAGAAGTCTGTCTTTAACCGAGCAAACAACTAACGAGGCATATCAATATTTATTCTATTAATACTTTGTCCTTGCCTGTAGAAAAAATTTTACCCCGTTAGAGA
>Ga0315282_10003987_pt1 | contig 26073 bp, 20 predicted proteins | sample YL17G07_20_MG_FD_203693 | JGI IMG/M metagenome (GOLD analysis project Ga0315282, IMG submission 203693) | Sediment microbial communities from Yellowstone Lake, YNP, Wyoming, USA - YL17G07_20 | ecosystem: Environmental > Aquatic > Freshwater > Lake > Sediment | place: USA: Wyoming | collected... | reverse complement strand
AAGAGGTCCTCGCGGAATCTGCCCTCGTTCGCGAGTGCCGCCAAGTCCCGGTTCGTGGCGGTGAGAATCCGCACGTTGGCCTTGACGGGCTCGACGGTGCCGAGGGGTTCGAACTCGCGTTCCTGCAGGACGCGGAGCAGTTTGGCCTGCATCGAGAGCGGCACGTCGCCGATCTCGTCGAGGAAGAGCGTGCCGCCCTCGGCCAGCGCAAAACGCCCCGGCTTGTCGTGGCGTGCGTCGGTGAACGCGCCGGCGCGATAGCCGAACAGCTCCGATTCGAACAGTGTCTCCGGCAGCGCGCCACAGTTGACGGCGACGAAGCGCTTGCGCCGGCGGGGCGAGAGATCGTGGATGGCGTGCGCCACCAGTTCCTTGCCCGTGCCGCTCGCGCCTTCGATGAGCACGGTGGTGTCATGAGCCGCCACGACAGGCAGCATCTCGAGGACCGCGCGCATCGCGGGGCCCCGGCCGACGATGTCGCCGATGGTGTAGCGTGAGTGAAGAGCTTTGCGCAGCTCTTCGACCTGGGTCAGATCACGGAAGGTCTCGACGCCACCGACGATCCGGCCTTCCGCATCCCTCAGCACTGCGGTCGAGACGCTGATCGGAATCCGGTTGCCGGCCGCGGTCACGATGTAGACGATCTTGTTCACGACCGGCTGGCCGGAACCAATGGTCTGGCGCAGGGCGCAGGCAGACTCGCAGATGCTGGCCCGGAACACCCCCGCGCAGCGACGCCCGATGGCGCTTTCGCGCGGCACGCCGGTGATGCGCTCGGCGGCCAGGTTGAAAAACGTCACCCGCCACTCGGGGTCGACAGTGAATACGCCGTCGCTGATCGAGTTGAGAATCGTCTCCTGACTGGTGGCCGCGCCTTCCACCGCCATGCGCCCAGTATAGCCCCATGCTCCCCGGAGGGGCGCCGGAATCTGGCGAGATGCCGCGCATCACCCTGGCAATTTGCCATGGTCTTCCCTCTCCGTGGGGCGTACGTCAAACCTGCAGGAGGGAAGACGCTGCGTCGCACCTCATCCGCGATGCTATACCGCTGACGGGTTCCCGCTCAGTGAGCGTCTCCCGCGGACCCTGTGCAACGGGAGGAGTGAAGGTGTCCGATGCCTGACTCGTCATGCGTCGAACCGGCGCGGGGACCCTTTGCGCCGGCTTCCGCGCAACCCTCGGGCGGAACGAAGGAGGAGATACACGCCATGCCTGCTGCTCGAGTTGGACAGGCTGCCCCAGACTTCGAGGCTTCGGCTTTCGTCGACGGGGGTTTCAAGAACTTGAAGCTCTCGGAGTACCACGGGCGCTGGGTGGTCCTCTGCTTCCATCCTGGTGACTTCACCTTTGTTTGACCGACCGAGTTGGCGGCAGTTGCCGCCAGGCGGTCGGACTTCGAGCAGCTGGGCGTCCAGGTGCTTTCGGTCAGTACCGACAGCCGCTTCGTGCACAAGATCTGGCAAGAGGCCGAGCTGTCGAAGATGGTGGAGGGCGGCTTCCCGTACCCGAGGCTCGCCGACGGCGGAGGCCGAATCGGGACCGTGTACGGCGTCTACGACGAGCTGGGCGGCGTCGACATCCGCGGGCGCTTTTTGAGACGATTCCGAATTGCGCCCTTTCATTCAGGAGCACGTCCGGGCAATCACCGGCGTGCTCGAGGCATCGAAGCCTCACCGGGTCGTGGCCGTGGCGCGGGCGAGGACGGCACGCGAGAAGGCGGCCATCGCGTCGTAGTAGCGCACGAACCGGCGCGGCTCATGCGCGTCGTGACGCCGCAGGTTCTTCGCCCATCTGTACGCGATCGACTGGTAGCACAGTTCCGCGTCGATGCGGAACGGGCCCTCGCCATCCGACACGTCCACCGTATAGCGGACGCGATCGCCGCCGCCGGTGAAGTTCTCGTCTGACGCGGCAGCGCCGTGCACGGCCACGTCTTCGCCGGCGCTGGCCTTGTCGAAGCCTCGCGGCAGTATCCGGTTGTCCTTCACGTACCCCACCGCCGAGAGCAGGCCGGTTGTGACCGCGCCGGCGCGGTCGGTCATAATCGACTCGTAAATCTGTACCTGGTCGCCGCTGGTGATCTCGTCGTAGTGCAGCTCGTGGCGAGCCGCGTCGGCATCGTTGTCGTTTCCGTGAATGCGTCCGTCCGGCGACATCGCACCGGACTCGAAGAGCACGCGGTCGTGCCGATCGCGCACAATGAGATGCAGCCAGACGCGGCGGGACGGATAGGCGGTGGGCAGCTTGTGCCCTGCGAGATTCCGGATCGAGATGACCGCAGCCAGGCGGCCGTCGCGCGCGTCGGCCCGTTCGATTGCGAGTGCGGCAGCCTCCTCCTGCAGGTTCCCGACGGCCCGCCGGGCCGCCGCGTCGAGTTCCTGCGGCGGCGCCGTGACGCCCGTCTCGCGCCGGTAACGATTGAGCATGAGCGCCATGAAGAAGTTGCCGCCCCTGAACTCATGACGCGAGAAGTGCGCCCGCGGCTGGCCGAGCACCGAGGTGACGGGCGTGGGCGCGTCGAGAACCGGCATGTGGCACGTCTGGCAGCTTCGTTCGTTTGGATAGGCGCTGTGCCGCCACTCGAGGTACGGTACCTGCTCCGGCAGGTGGCCGGTGACGGCGCCGCCGGCGCCCAGCGCGTGTGTGTAGAGCGTGTGGCAGCTGGCGCACGTTTCCGATGCCTGGATGTGCGCGGACTCGGTCGGCGTGAACGCCGAGGCGGAGCGCATGATGCGCGCGCGTCCGTCGTCAACGGCGAACGGGCCGAAGACGCGGCGTTGGCCGGCCGGCGTTTGCGCGTCCACCACGAATCCCGCGGTAAAGCTCTCCTTCGTGCCCAGCCGCTCGTTTGCGATCTGATGGCACATCGTGCAGGACACGCCGTCGGCGGCCAGCCGGCTCTGCATACTCGGCATCGCGCCCGCCCCCAGGTGCGCAAACACCTGCGCCGTCCGGCGGTTGGCGTGCGCCTCGTAGCGCATCATCGGCATGTGGCACGCCGCGCACTCGTGCTCCACCGCCGCCGCCGATTCGGGATGATCCAGCGTTTCACGCCGCACGCCCGCCTGCCAGTACGGATCGCGCGACGAGTTCGCCATCATCGACGGCCGCCACGCGACGCCGATCGAGACGTCTTCGCCCGAGGACGCGACCATGCCGTTGTGGCACGCCATGCACGTCTCCGCCGTGTCGAACAGCGCGCCCGAGAGGACGGCCGGCGTGCCGGCCACCTGACGGGGCGTTGCGGCCGGCGGTGCGAGCAACCACGCGAGGAGCGCTCCGGCCTGGATCAGGGGAACGACGCGCATCGATTGCCTCCAGGTTCCGGCAAGAAACGAGGCGATGGTGCTATTTCCACGCTTCGAGCAGCCCGCCGTCGAACCAATCCCACAGGAAATACATTACGACCTGGGTCCGGCGCGGGCCGCGGTCGGTGAGCGGCACGCGCGCGCCCACAGCGGCCATGATGTGCTGGCGCCTGCTCAAGGTCACCTGGACCTGCGGGACAACGTCCCATTGGGCCGCCTCGCCGGCGATCAAGTCGCGCGCGGCAGCCAACTCGACCATCGGCGACCATGTGCGGCCGAACTCGCCCTGGCTGTAACTCCTGCCCGCGACGAGGCGCCAGAAGGCGTCGCGCGCGGCGCCGTTGGTGGGAATTCCCACGCCCGCCTGCGCCTGCACGAACGCGTCGCGCGGAAGCGCCTGGCCAAACGCCGCGAAAGATTCGACGGCCACGTGACCGCTGCCGAAGCCGCGATCGGCATTGCCGGTGGGGAGGCTGACCTCGCCCGCCAGGCTGACGATCGTTCCCCTTCCCCGGTCGTGGTACACCACGCGCTTGGCGCCGAAGGCAAGATCCCCGATTCCGCTCGTCCATCCGTCCACTCCGTCGTCGCGGCTCGAGAACGGGACGATCACCTCGAACTGGTTGCGTGCGCCAAAGCGCTTCTCGTAGATGAGTTTGTTGGCGACCTCGCCGGCTCCCTCCGCCGCCACACCGGCGACGAACATCGCCTCGTCCTCGGGAAACGCTTTCTCGGTGAGGATCGCGCGGGGAAAATTGAGCTCACCGCGTGGCCAGCCCGCGTGGGCGCCCAGGCTTCGCACATGGTCGATGACCGCCTGGATCTCGTTCGGCGCCAGCGCGTCGCCGAATGCGGGCATCAGGCGATTGAAGGCGCGGACGGGGCCACCCTCGTGCACGATGGCGAACCAGTCGGCGTCGGGTTCACGCGTGAAGTTGGGATCGGTGAGGTCGGGCAGCGGCTGCTCGAAGCCGACCAGCGTCTTCGACGCGCCGCGCGCGTCCTCGCCATGGCATGGCGCGCACGCGGCCTCGTAGATCGGGCGGCCGTCGGGATGCGACGAGCCGGAACGCGAGGCCGCCTGCTGCGCGGAGAGCACGGGCGCGGTCGCCGTGACGCAGAGGCCGCCGGCGAGCAGAAGACCCGAAAGGCGGCCGGGAGAACGGGTGCCAGCAGTCCTCATTACACGCGCTCGGACGGCACCGACCGCGGCGCCAAGTGAGGATGCCCTGCCCGGTATGCGAACAGATAGACCCATCCTAGCATTTCATCGCGACTCGCGGCAGACCCTATTTCTGCTGATTGTGCGCATCCGCGTGGCAGCTGGTGCAGGACATCCGGCCCACGATCTCGGCCTCGCGGAGCCTGCTTCCCCTCGCCGTGACATGCGAGGCAGCCCGCAGCGACTTCACCGATCGAGGTACGGGGCGCGTGGCGCCCCGGCGCCGCAGTGAGCGCCCCGGCGACGTGGCCGGCGACATCGGCGACCAGGCGCGCGCAGCGCTCGAGCCGTTCATGCAGCCGCCCTTGAAACAGGCGGCGTAGGCGCGCGAGCCTCCACCGAACGCCCCAGAATCGCCGTTGGTACTCGCCTCGCTACCGTTCGTTGGATACAGTTTGGCGGCGGAGGCCAGGCTGATAATGTCGCCCCGGCCCCGAGTGGACCCCAAACCGCGACATTCGCCGGGTCGGTGCAGGAGATCATGAGGAAGACGACGGTCGCGCTCGCCGTGACTCTGAGGTGGGCTTTGTAACCACGGCCGCGACCGCGCCGTGCTGTCACGTGGAGGCAACCACGTCTGATGGAGGCGATATGGCACGCATTTCGGTTGTCCTGGCCGGCGTCCTGGTTTTCGCCTCATGGTCTCTCACGAGCGCGCCGGGAGACGGGCAAGAAGACCGACGGGCACGCCAGTACACCGTTTCTCCGATCGGGTTCGTGAGGACGGCAGGTACGAAAACGACCATCGTGTTGGAGAAGCAGTACGAGCCGGGGCTTCTCGGACTCGAGGGTTACTCTCACATAAACGTGTACTGGTGGTTCGACCGCAACGACACACCCGAGCGGCGCGCCACCCTGCAGGTCCATCCCAATCCGCCGGGAAACATGGCGCACCCGCTGACCGGCGTTTTCGCGACGCGATCCCCGCTTCGTCCCAACCTGATCGGCGCGACGGTCTGCAGGCTGATCGCGGTGAAGGCGAACGTCATCGAGATCGCCGCCATCGATGCGTTCCCCGACACACCTGTGCTGGACATCAAGGGGCACGTGCCCAGACTCGACGGCGTTTCGAACGCAACCGTCCCGTGGTGGATCGGAAGAAGTCAAGGTGGACGCTGAAAGTCGCCGGCAGGGGGCGAAGACCTCGATTCAGGTGAGCTCACGGACGTGCGCAGTCGAATCGAACGAGTGCTGAAGGCCGGGGAACTACGAGCCTGGTTCCTCAAGTACACGCGCGAGGCCTACGCTCTGCTCCCCCGGCTGGACCGTCCACGCATCCTGGACATCGGTTGCGGCTCCGGGTCGGTGACGATCGAGCTTGCCCGTCTGAGCGGCAGCGAGGTTGTCGGCATCGACACGGATGACTCCGCGCTGACCGAGTTGCGGCGGAGCGTTGAAGGGGCTGGCCTCGGTCATCGCGTCAAGCCAATCAACGCGTCGCTCTTTGACGCCGGCTTGGCAAGCGAAAGCTTCGATGTCCTCTGGGAGGAGGGCGTGCTGCACCTGTTCGATCCGGCGAGGAGCCTGCCGGTGTGCCATCGTCTCCTGAAGGCCGAAGGATTCCTGGTCGTGCATGAAACGGTCGCCTGGTTTTCTGGAATCAGGGACCAGATCCCGACCTTCGGCTTCGGTGTCGCCGGCCAGCTGCGGCTGCCGCAACGCTGCTGGTGGACCGACTACTACGCCCCGCTGGAAGCTCGCATCCGCCTTCTTCGTGAAGCAGGCGTCGATGGCATCACACCCGGGGAATTGTCCCGATACGAGCGCGAGATCGCCATGGTCAGGGCCGACCCCGACCGGTTCGACTCCGGCTTCTTCGTCCTGCAGAAGCCGTGGCCAGAGTCGGCGCGATGAGAATCTCGGGGCTTCATCGATCGTGCCAGCTCGAACGCCGGACTGGGTGGCAAATATCAGGTGCGGTCCCGACTCCGGGATGACGCCCACCGCCGCGGCGACGAGCAGGGCGAGCGTCGTGTGGTTCCTGATGAAGGCCTCGAGTTCCAGCCCGCTTCGCATCGCCCATTCGGTGACGAGGAGCGCACCCAGCGTCCACAGGAAGATGCGTGGCGCGTGCTCGCGTACCACGTGCCGAACCAGGTGCTCGCGCACGAAGTGCTCGGGCGCGACCAGAACGAATGCCGCGAGAAGCAGCACGATCGAGACGATGATCGCGCGCAACCACGGCGCCAGGTCCGACGCGACGGCGCCGGAACCGACCGCCAGGCTGAATACCACGAGGCTCCCGTCCAGCAGGGAGCGATCGCGACTCCAGCGTATGCCCTCCTGTGGCAGCCGGAACGGTCGCAGCTCCAGCCCGTCGTCTGCATGGATCGCAAGTCCCGACGTGCAGCCGGGCTGGCGGCAGTAGCGCGTTCCGAACAGGCGATCGACGATCGTGGCCACGACGAGGCCCCATGCGAACAGCAGCGCGAACAGCGCCAGCGCGCGGTCGGGGAAGAGCGCCAGCATGACGAATGCCTCGTCGCCGCTTGCGGCGATCATGCTGCCGGCCAGCGCGCCAAGCGAGACGGCGCCGTGGACATAGAGCGTCACGTTGGTGAAGGCGCCGAAGCAGCCGGGCACGACGCCGATGAGGACCGCGGGTAGCCGCCCGCCGCGTCTCTGCAGCCGCCGGCGCAGCGCGCCCCGAGTGGCGACGTTCAGGTACTCGACCAGCAGCATCATCACCAGGACGAATCCGGTGATCGTAACGGCGTTGGCGAGAATCGACGCAACCACGATCAGTCTCCCTGCAGCGCGGACAAGAATGCGAACATATGCTCGAAACGGCGGAGCGTCAAATACGATCGTGGCGGATCGGCCCGCATGCGGCTTCGATCTCTTCCGGCCGCGACCTTCAACCGCGCAGCGCCGCAATCCAGCCAGGGCCAGATCACAGCCGTTCGTACCCCTGGACGTGCCGTTCATTGAATAGCGATTGGCTCCGGCAGCCAGGCTGGTAGTGTCGCGTCAGCTTTCGGCGTTCCCGGCCCCGGACCGTTGCCTGATTCATGAAGCCCTGTCTCCTGTGGACCGTGCTCGTGGCGTTGTCCATCGCGATGCCAGCAAGCGGCAGACAGGCCGACGAGCAGCAGCTCACGCTGGATCGGTGCGTCGCCGTCGCCCTGGAGCGGAACCCGCGAGTGCTCGCTTCACGCGAGGACCATCGTGCCGCCGTCGCGCGCGTGAACCAGGCGCGCGCCCTGCCGCAGCCCGTGTTCGCTCTCGATTCGGATCTGCAGCCACGGCCCTTTCACTTCGCCGGTTCCGCCGAGAGGTACCTGGGAGTCGTCCAGACGATCGAATTTCCCGGAAAGCGTGCGGCTCGCGGAGGCATGGCCGCGACCGAAGCGGGACAGGTGGAGGCGGATGCGGATCTGCTGCGCCTCGAACTGACCTACGAGGTGACCGAGGCGTTCAACAACGTGCTCCTTGCCGAAGAACGGCTGAAGCACGCCGAGGAGGATCGCCGGCTCTCGCGCGAGTTCCTGTCGCAGACCGAGCTGAAGCACGAGACGGGTGACGTCGCGCAGGTGGAAGTGTTGCGGGCGCGGCTCGAAGCGTCGCAGGCGGAGGCGGCCGTGCGTGTTGCCGCCAACGACGTGACGCTCGGCAAGGCCCGGCTGAACTTCCTGCTGGCCCGTCCCGAGGACGCGCAACTGAGCGTTCTCGGCGCGCTCAAACAGCCTTCCGTGCTGCTCGATCTCTCCGAGCTCAAGCACCGCGCGCTGTCGCTGCGCCCCGAGCTGAAGCGCGTCCAGTTCTCCGTCGATCGCGAGCGCCTGCACACCCGACAGGCCTCGCTCGCCTATTTCCCCGACTTCGAGGTCGGCTTCGCGCAACACTCGCTCAGCGGGCAACCGCAAAGCTGGGACGTGACGCTCTCGCTGCCGATCCCGTTGTTCTTCTGGCAGTCGAAGAAAGGAGAGATTGCAGAGGCGCAGGCCACGCTCGCCGGAGCGCAGCGGGAGTTGGAGCACCTGCGCGGTGCAATCGGGCTGGAGGTGGAGCAGGCCTACAGGAAGACACTGACCGCGCAGCAGCAGATCGATCTCTTCGAACGCGAAATCCTGAAGCAGGCCGAAGAGGCGTACCAGATGTTCGCGTTCAGCTACGCGGAAGGGGAAATCGGAGGCCTCGAGCTGATTGCGGCCCGCCGGACGCTCCTGCAGGCCCGCCAGTCGTACGCCCAGGCGTTGTACGACTCCAACGTGGCCGTGGCGGCGTTGAACAGGGCCGTGGGCCGGTAAGAGCCCGCCGCAGATTGCTCGGGCGGGCTCCAAGGAGCGAGAACGTGGTCAGGAAGGTGTGCTGTGCATCTGTGGCGGGCGTGCTGGCCGCATCGCTGGCCGCCTGCAGCCGTCAGGGGTCCGCGCCCGCAGTAACGGCGCAGGCGGCGCCGGCCGCGCAGCAGGCCGCTGAACCAGCGGCGGGGTCCTGGGCCCGCCCCGGCAGGGGAGCCGGGCAGGGCCGGGACTACCTGCTGCCGCGGCGTGGTTTCGGTCGTGGAGCGGGACGCGGCTGGGGGAGGCAGTGGATCACGCTGACGCCGGAGGAAGAGAAGAGGATCGGCCTGTCGACCATTCGTGCCTCGTATCGGCTGCTCCGTTCGCGGCTGTCGGCAATGGGATCGGTTTACGCCCCGCCGGGCCGCAAGGCGATTGTCAGTTACCCGTACGCGGGCCGGGTGGCCGGTGTCCACGTACGACCTGGAGAGTGGATCCGTGCGGGCCAGCCCGTCGTCACGCTGCTCAGCGACGAGGTTGGGACCGCGAAGGGCGACTACTACCGCGCGCGAGCTGCCGTGGATCTGGCCGAGAGCAGCCACGAACGGGAGAAGCGGCTGTTCGACCGCGGCGTCGGGGCACGCAAGGCCTTCCTCGCCGCGGAGAACGAGCTGCGTGTGGCACGGGCGGCACTCGAGGCGGTCGAGAAGCGGTTGAACGTGCTGGGGCTCTCCGAAGAACAGGTTCGGGCGCTGCAGGCCAACCCGGCGTTCGAGCCGACCGTCATACTGCGGGCGCCAATCACGGGAAAGGTGATCGACTCGACGCCGGTGCTCGGCAGCATGGTGGATCCCTCCACCGCGATCCTCGAGATTCTGAACCCCTCCACTCTCTGCGTGGACGCCGCGATCTACGAGCGCGACCTGGCCAAGCTGCGCATCGGCCAAGAGGTGGCGCTCAGCGTGACGGCGTATCCCGGGGAGATGTTCAGCGGGCGAGTCTGTTACATCGCGGACGTCGTGAATCCCGAGACGCGGACGATCACCGTGCGGACCGAGATCGGGAACCGCGGCCAGCGTCTCAAGCCCGGCATGTTCGCCAACGTCAGCTTCTTCCTTGCCGACGAGACGCGTGTGCTGGCCTTGCCCGAGCGGGCGGTGCTGGACAACCAGGACGAGAAGCTGATCTTCGTGAGAGCCGAGGACGGCTACGTGCCGCAGGTGGTGCAGGTCGGCGTCAAGCACGAAGGGTACTACGAGATCGTGCGCGGATTGAACGAGGGCGACGAAGTGGTGGTGAACGGGAACTTCCAGCTCAAGTCGAAGCTCTTCGAAGAGGTGCTGAAGCACGCCGCCTCGCACTGAAGAATCCATCCCATGGTTGATCGGATCATCGGCTATGCGCTCACCCACCGCGTCCTGACGCTCTTCCTGGTCGGCCTGGCCTGCATTGGCGGCGCCGTCGCGTACTTCTCCATTCCCAAGGACATCTACCCCGACCTCAACGCGCCGCTGGTCAACATCATCACCGAGAACCCCGGGATGGCGTCGGAGGACGTGGAGCGGCTCATCACGTTTCCGCTCGAGAGCCTCCTCTCGGGCGCGCCCGGCGTGACGAGGGTCAGGTCCGAGTCGACGACGGGCAGCTCGGTCGTGACGGTGGAGTTCGACTGGGGCATCGACATCTACCGGGCGCGACAGATCGTCTCGAGCAAGCTCGAACAGGTCGCCGGGCGGCTGCCGCAGAACTCGTCGCCGCCGATTCTCGGCCCTGTCTCCTCCCGCATGGGCGAGGTGTTCGAGTTCAGCGTCGTGGGCGAGGGAACCGATCCGATGGAGCTGCGCTCGATTGCGGACTGGGTGATCCGCTACAGGCTGCAGGGCGTTCCCGGTGTGTCGTTCGTCATCAACCTTGGCGGCTTTGTGCGGGAGTACCAGGTGCTGCTGAAGCCGGACATGCTGCGTCACTTCGGCATCACCATCGCCGACCTCAAGCAGGCCATCGAGAACAGCAACCGCAACTTTTCCGGCGGGATCATCGCCAAGACCTCGCAGGAAGTGCTCGTCAAGGGCGTGGGCCGGATCGAAACGCTCGATCACCTCCGCGACACGGTCATCACGTCCCGGCACGGCATTCCCGTGTGCGTGAAGGACGTCGCCGAAGTCGGTATCGGACCACGCTTCCGCCGGGAGGCGGCGAGTTACAACGGACAGGAAGCCGTGTACGTCACCCTCGAGAAGCAGTACGGGGGCGACACGCTCACGGCGATCGCCAACGTCAAGCAGGCCCTGGCCAGGATCGGGGCCGATCTCCCTGCAGGCGTGTCAATCAAGCCGTTCTACGACCAGTCGATCCTGATCCTCGAGTCGCTCGACCACGTCCAGGTGGCCATCCTGGAGGGGGCGCTCTTCATCGTCCTGGTGATGATGCTCTGCCTCTGGAACGTAAGGAGCGCGCTCATCGCGTCGCTGACGATCCCGTTCTCGATCCTGATCGCGCTGGCGCTGATGGGGCTCGCGCACGTGAGCCTGACCGTGATGTCGATTGGCGGGCTGGCGATCGGGATCGGCAAAGTGGCCAATGGCTCGATCATCATGGTCGAGAACATCCTCCGGGTCCTGCGCGAGAGGCGTGGAACGGCCTCCACGCTGTCGTTGACCGCGGAGGCCGCGCGTGACGTCGGTCGATATCTCGTCTCCGCGAACGTGATCATCATCCTCGTCTTCCTGCCGCTGCTGACGCTCGGCGGGCTCGAGGGCGCGATGTTCCGGCCGACGGCGTTTGCGGTGGCCGCCGCCCTCCTGGGTTCGCTGATCCTCAACCTCTCGCTCCAGCCGATCCTGGCCTCGTACTTCCTCACTGAACGGCAGCTGAAGGAGGGCCGGAACTGGTTCAACGACTTCGTGACGCACTACTACCGCACGCTCCTCCAGAAGGCGCTGGCGCACAGACTGCCGGTCATCGCGGCCTTCATGCTCTTCATCGGCGCGGCGGCCGTCGCCTACGGCTCGCTTGGCAAGGAGTTCGTACCGCCCCTCGACGAGGGCGCGATCCTGGCCTCAACCGTGATGCTGCCGGAGACCTCGCTCGAGGAGTCGATCGCGATGGGCCGGCGGGTCGAGGCAATCATGCGTTCCTTCCCGGAGGTCGTCTCGGTGTCGAGGATGACCGGGTCGTCCGAGGGGTCCGAGCACGTTCACCCGGTCAATCACAGCCACTACTCGGTACAGCTTCTGCCCAGGGAACAGCGCTCGCGTGGATTCAAGGAACTGACCGACGCGATGCGGGCGAAAATGGACGAGCTGCCAGGCGTCGCCTACATCTTCGAACAGCCGATTGCCAACCGGCTGAGCGAGATGCTGACGGGGACCGAAGGGAACCTGTCGGTCAAGCTGTTCGGGCCAGATTTGGACGTGCTGAACGACAAGATCGAGGAGATCCGCAACGTGCTGGCGAACATCGACGGGGTGGCGGACCTGCAGGTGGAGCAGACGGCGGGAATTCCGCAGCTGTTGATCCGGCTCGATCGCACCCGTCTCAGTCGCTACGGCATTTCGGTCGGCGCCGTGAGCGACACCATCGAGACCGCGCTGAACGGGCTCGAGGTGACCGACGTCTACGAGGCGGACCGCGTGACGGGCGTGCTGATCAGGCTGTCCGAGGAGTACCGGCGCGACGAGGACGCCGTGCGCAACCTGTTGGTGGACGCACCCGGCGGCGAACGGATCCCCCTGTCCGATCTGGCCGACATCGCGGCCGGCGAGGGACCGCAGACCATCTTCCGCGAGAACCTGTCGCGGCGGAAGATCGCGCTGTGCAACGTGGTGGGGCGCGACATCGGCGGCTTCGTGGAGGAGGCGCGCGCGCGCGTCGCCCGGCAGGTGGCGCTCCCCGCGGGCTACTTCGTGACCTTCGGCGGTCAATTCGAGGGCCAGCAGCGGGCCCTGCGCCAGCTCAGCCTGTTGATGCTCGTGGTGATCCTGATCATCTTCGTGATCCTGTTCTCGTCGTTCGGATCGGTCTGGCAGGCGCTGCTCGTCATCATGAACGTTCCCACCACCCTGGTGGGTGCGATTCTCGCCCTCCTGATCGTCGGGCAGAGCATCAACGTGTCGTCGATGATCGGCCTGATCGCGTTGTTCGGTATCTGTGCGCAGAACGACATCGTGCTCGTGGGGAAGATCAATGATCTGCGAAAGCAGGGTCTCCCGCTGCGCGAGGCGGTGATGCAGGGCGCGCTGATCAAGTTCCGGCCGATCCTGATGACCGATCTGGTCATGATCGTCGGTGTGCTGCCGCTGGTGCTCAGCCGCTCCACCGGCGCCGAGTTGCACCGCCCCCTGGGGATCGTCTACATCGGGGGCTTCATTTTCGCGGTGTTCTTCCGTGGATTCATCGTGCCCGTCCTCTACGAAACGATGGCTGCAATGGCCGGCCGGCGGAGCGAACCGACGCGGGCGGAAGCGCGCTGAACCGGCGGCCGCAGGCCGGGCGTTTCAGCGGCAGGAACGGGTATAGAATCCTGCTGCGCCGTCCAGGTTCGAACGATGCTGCCCGAGCGATTTGCCTCGCTCGTCAATCTCGCCGGCTTCGTCGCCGCGCTCGCGCTGTACGCGATGCTGCTGGCCATGGTCATCCGCAACCCCCGGGCGGCTCTGGCCTCGTCGGTGCGCGAGCCGCAGGAACGCGGCGGCTGGCGCGTCGCCTTCGATGCATACGAGCCGCTGCTGGTGGCGGCCGCGGGGCTCGGACTCTGCTGGAACCTCGGCGCGCTCTGGATGTACGTCCTCGTCGATCTCGGCGCCGCCGCGCCGCCCGCGATCGTCTCCGCCGTTGCCCTGACCGCGCTCGGGTTCCTGCCCGCCGTCGTCGTGCATGCGGCCGTGCGGCCCACGCCCGCCGGGCGGCGCGGCCTCGCGGGCTCGATCATCCTTGTCGCAGGCTATCTGCTCGCGGCGGCGGCCGGACTGCTGCACCTGCATGCAGCCGCGACTGCCGGGATGCCTCGATCCACGCTGGCGCTTCGGCTGCTGACAATCGGCTTTTTCGCCGTTGCCCTCGTGCTGGGCATCCGCGAGAGACGTCGCGTGACCGCGTACCGCACGCTCTCGCTGGTCGCGCTCGCCGTCTTCGCGGTCTCCGCGCTGCACCTTGCGGAGCACGAGGCCGTGCGCGACTCGTGGATCGTCGAGATCGCGGGGCATCACTCCTCGCTCCCCCTCGTGCTCGCCATCCTCTATCAGGAGTACCCGTTCGCGCTCGCCGACCTCTTCCTGAAGCGGGCGCTCGCCCTCATCGTCGTCATCGTCCTGGTGCTGGCCAGCTACGTGGGAGCCACCGCGTGGACGCTTCCAGGCGAGCGCGAGTCGCTCGCCGTGGCACTGCTCATCGGACTCTGCACCGCCGTCACCCTTCTCTATCCGTCGCTGCGCCGCGGCGCCCACTGGTTCGTGGACGCGGTCGTCCTCCGGCGTCCCGACTACGGCGAACTCCGCACAGCCATCGCGCTGGCGGCGACGGATGCTGAGACGCCGGAGGCGGTGCTCAAGGAGGCGTGCCGGCGTCTGGTTCCAGCCGTTGCCGGCCGACAGACGGGATGCTGGTGCGTCGACGCCGGCGGGCCGGTGCAACTCGAGGAGTGCTCCACCTCCGGCGCGGTGCCCTGCGAGGATTCCATCGCCGAGGTTCTGGCCGAATGGGAGGCCACGGGCCATGCCTCGGTGGTTCACTCCGAGGCACGGAAGACCTCGGCCCTGGTCGTCGTGCCGACCGCCGAACCGCCACGCTACGTGCTGACCATCGGGATGCTGGCCGGCGGCCGGCGTCTGCTGTCTGACGACATCGCGATGCTGGGCACGGTGGCGCACGCCCTCGCCCGGCGGATCGACATCATCCGTCTGACGCAGGAACGGTGCGACCAGCGGTGCCGCGAGGCGGAAGTCCGGCGGCTGGCTACCGAGGCCGAGCTGCGTGCGCTCAGGGCCCAGGTCAATCCGCACTTTCTCTTCAACGCGCTCACGACCGTCGGCTACCTGATTCAGACCAGTCCCCAGCGGGCACTCGAGAAGCTCGTCCAGTTGACCGGCCTGCTGCGGCGCGTGCTCCGATCGGAGGGGGAATTCACCACGCTCGGCCAGGAGCTCGAACTGGTGCGCCTGTACCTCGACATCGAGGGAGCACGGTTCGAGGAGCGCCTGCAGGTGAGCATCGATGCACCGTCCGGGCTGCGCGACATCCGCGTCCCGACTTTCGTGCTGCAGCCACTCGTGGAGAACGCCGTCAAGCACGGTATCGCGCCGTCACCGGTCGGCGGGCTGGTGGAAGTCAGAGCCAGGCTCGAGGACCGGGCGGGCAGCCGGCCGATGCTCTGTCTCACCGTCCGCGACCCGGGCCGCGTACGGCCGCGCCTGGCCGCCGGGTCGGGTGGCATCGGGCTGCAGAACCTCGAGCAGCGTCTGAAGCACCACTATGCCGACCAGGCGTCGATCCTGTTGGAATGCGGCGGCCAGACCGGGACGACGGTGACCGTCCGCCTGCCCGCCCAGTTCGCTCGCGCAGCCGCGACGGCCGAGGCTGCCAGCCGGGAGTACTCATGACGGCTCGAATGCGGGTGCTGATTGCCGACGACGAGCGACCGGCCCGCTCGTTTCTCGCGGCCCTCGTGCGCTCGTTCGATGACGTGGAACTGGTGGGGGAGGCCGCCAACGGCGCCGAGGCGCTCGAACTGATCGAGCGGACGAAACCCGATCTGGCGCTGCTCGACCTCCAGATGCCGGAAATCGACGGCCTCGGGGTAGTGCGTCTGCTGCGCGGGCGGCGCCCGCCCCTGGTGGCCTTCGTGACGGCGTACGACGAGTTCGCAGTTCGCGCGTTCGAGGTGAACGCGGTGGACTACCTGCTCAAGCCCGTCACCGCGGCGCGGCTGCGCGAGGCGCTCAACCGCGCCGCGGAGGGCCTGGAGCGGTTGGAGATGAGGGTCGAGGCCCTGCGGCAGGCACGCGCGGCCGCAGCCGAGTACGACGAGAGCCGCCCGCCGCGCCTGCTCGAGCGTGTTCCGGTGCGTCACGGCCAGGAGATCGTGCTGCTCCCCGTCGTGCAGATCGCGTCAATCGTTGCCGACGGTGAACTGCTGCACATCACGACCGCGAAGAACGCCCGGCACACGATCGCCTATCGGCTGAGGGACATCGAGGAGAGGCTGGATCCGGCGCGCTTCATCCGCCTCGGTCGTGGCGAGCTCGCCAACATCGAGATGATCACGCGCGTGACGTCGATGCCCGGCGGCACCTACACCGTCGTGTTGCAGAACGGCCAGCAGTTGCCCGTCAGCCGTATCCAGTCGCGGCTCTTGCGCGATCGGCTGCTGAAGCTTTGAGGTGCCGTGGTCTCCGTCACTCCACCATGACTGCGGCTGCGATGACCGTGGTCCACAGACCCGCCTTGTCACCGACTGCCGTCTGGGTGATGTTCTGAGTGCGGACGATCTGCCGTGAAAGCCTGTAGACCTCTTTCTTTTCGTCCCAGCTCTTGTCGGCGTCGAATTCCAGGCCGAGCGTCGTCGCCAGCATCTCCGCCGCGAGTTCCTCGGCGTAGTCGCCTGCGGTTTCCTCCTTCTCGCCGAAGCTGTGATGCTCGGACAGGTAGCCGTAAAGGTGCTTGTCGGCGGGGATCGCCAGCCCGATGCTCGCGGCAATCAAGCGATGCGGCTCGCGGGTCGCCGCCTCCGCCATCACGCAATAGGTCACCTGCCCGGCGCTGACTTTCACCGCGCTCTCCGCACGCGACAGGATCCTGCAACCCGGCGGAAAGATGCTCGACACCCGAACGAGGTTGCAGGACTGGATACCGGCCGCCCTGAGGGCCAATTCGAACGATGAGAGCTTCTCCCGATGGCGGCCGACGCCCTTGGTGAGCAACAGCCCTCTTGGCACATAACTCGCCATCGACAGCCTCCTAGTGGTCGCAGGTGTTCCCGCCCGTAGCAAGGCGCCCGTCGAGGAACTCCCGTACGATCAGGTCCGGTGCGTCCGCCGATGCTCCCACCACCACCTGTATCCCGTTCTGACCGAAAAGACTCTGCGCGCGGGATCCCATGCCGCCGGCGATGATCATCGTCGCGCCCTGTTCGTGGAGCCACCTGGGAAACGCCCCGGGTTCGTGAGGCGGCGGTGTGACCACCTGGCGGCGATCGATCGTCTTCCGGCCCGGGGTGACGTCGAACAGCACGAACTGCTCGCAGTGGCCGAAATGCGAGGACAGAACTCCATCGGTGACCGGTATCGCGATCTTCATCGCCTGTCCCTCCTGGAGTGCCGCGGCCGGTGCCTCGGCCGCGCACAGCTCCGCTTCGAGCAACGTGCGAACGATGCGACCGAAGGCCCTGGCTGTTTCGGAGTGGGGCTTCGCCTGCACCACCGGCGTGCCACGGTCGCCCGACACGACGACGTCCGGCTCGATCGGGATCGCGCCGAGGTACGGCACGCCCATCTGCTCGGCCATCGCCCGGCCGCCGCCGGCGCCGAAGATCTTCACGATCTCGCCGCACTTCGGACAGGTGAAGCCGCTCATGTTCTCGACGACGCCAAGCACGGGAAGGTTCACCTTCCGGCAGAAGACGATGCATCGGCGCACGTCCTGCACAGCCACCTCTTGCGGTGTGGTGACCACCACCGCGCCGTCGGCCTTCTCGATGAGCTGTGCCACGGTCAGCGGCTCGTCTCCTGTCCCCGGCGGGGAATCGACCACCAGGTAGTCGAGGTCGCCCCACTCGACATCCTTGAGAAACTGCTTGATGACGCCGTACTTCATCGGTCCCCGCCAGATGACCGCATCGTCCCTCTCGCGCAGCAGGAACCCGATGGACATGACGCTGAGCGTGCCGGCGCCGCAGTCCACCGTGACGGGGAACAACGTGTGATCGCTTCCCGAGATCGGTGTGCCTTCCAGATGCAGGAGCTTCGGAACGCTCGGGCCATGAATGTCGACATCGAGAAGGCCGACGCGCTTACCCGCCATCGCGAGCGAGGTCGCGAGGTTCACGGCGACGGTGCTCTTGCCCACGCCACCCTTTCCGGAGAGGACCATGATCTTGTGCGTGATCCGGCACATTCGGGACTGGAGCGCCTGGCGATCGACGAAATCCTCGTCGCGTTCGCCGGCGCGTTTCTGCTGCGCCGAGCACGCTGAGTCGTCGCATGTCTTGCACGTGTTCTCTGTTGTCATTTCGTGGACCTCGCTGAACCGGGCTCGAAGATGCCCGCTCTCGCCGTACCGTCGCGGACGTGCGGGCTGACCCGTCGCGTGCCGCCTCCCTCCGCAATCGCGTTCCTGACGCGCTCCCACAAGGTGCGGATGTCTCGTGCGGCCGCACCATCTCCGTTCTCCACCACGGCGATCCTCTTCACCATCGCCGAGGTCACCGATTCGTCGTAGCGAATGCGACCCAGCACCGGGATACCGCGCGTTGCGGCCTCTGTTTCTATTTGATCGGACACCTCGGGGTTGATGTCCGCCTTGTTGATGCAGATCCCCGCCTGGACGTTGAACTGCCCGCACAGTTCTGCCACACGCCGGAGATCGTGCAAGCCCGAGACGGTCGGCTCCGTGACGATGAGCACCATGCGGGCTCCGGCGACCGACGCGATGACCGGGCACCCGATGCCAGGCGAGCCGTCACAGATCAGGAAATCGCGCTGCCTGGACACGACGAGCGCCTTGCCCTCTCGCCGCACCAGCGACACGAGCTTGCCGCTGTTCTCCTCGGCGATGCCCAGACGGGCGTGCGCCATCGGGCCGTGTCTCGTGTCGGAGACGAACCACTCCCCGTTGACCGGGGCGATCAGCAAGGCGGCTTGTTCCGGGCAGGTGTCGGCGCAGACGCCGCATCCCTCGCAGGAGATCGAATCGACCTGGTAGCCAAACACCGACCCGTCCATTGCCCGGATGGCTCCGAAGCGGCAGAGTCCGACACACGCTCCGCACCCGGTGCAGCGCTCCTGGTCGATCACGGCCGTCTTGCCCGACGAGAATGGCCGGCGAAGAACCAGTTTCGGATCGAGCACGAGATGGAGATCAGCGGCATCGACGTCGCAGTCAGCCACCGCCGCGCGTTCGGCAAGCGCGAAGAGGGAGGCAACGATGCTGGTCTTGCCGGTGCCGCCTTTGCCGCTCACCACGACGAGATCGCGCACGTCGCGGGTCCGGCCGGCTTCCACCGTTTCCGAAGGCGCACGGTCGCCTTCCACGCTCGCGACCATGGTCTGTCCCTGCGGCATCGCTCTGCGCGTCGAAGCGCCGGTTGCAAGCTCGGACAGTTTCTCGAACAGACCGATGAAGAGCGGTTTCAGTCGGGGCAGCGCGGAGACGGCCAGCTCGCCGCGCGAGCAGGCGCAGGCGATCGCGCGATCGTTCGGTATCTCGAGGAGCACGGGGATTCGCTCTCTCGCGCAGTAGTCGAACACCTGGCTGTCGCCAATGCCCGCACGGTTGACGGCTACCCCGAACGGCAGCCCCAGTGCGCGCACCATCTCCACGGCCAGCTGCAGATCGTTGAGGCCGAAGGGAGTGGGCTCGGTGACCAGGAGCACGACGTCCGCGGTCTTGACCGACTCGATGACGGGGCACGAGGTTCCCGGCGGGGCGTCGAGTACGAGCACGCGGTCGCCGGGAGCCGCCTCGATTGCGGCGCGGACGACCGGCGGCGCCATGGCCTCCCCAACGTTCAGTTTTCCGGCCAGGAAGACCACGTCGCCCGCCACGCCCTCCTCGACGACACCGGTCACTCTCGGCACTTCGCGGATCGCGCCTTCGGGGCAGGCGATTGCGCACCCGCCGCAGCCGTGGCAGAGCATGGAAAAGGTCAGAACCCTTTTCGGCAGCACGAGAATCGCAGAGTGGCGACACGCCTTTCCGCACGCACCACACAGTGTGCAGCGCGTTTCGTCCACCTCGGGAACGGGTATCGAGACGTCGCTGCTGCTCAGGATGGCCGGCTTCAGGAAGAGATGCCCATCAGGCTCCTCCACGTCGCAATCGACGTAGGCGACGCGCTCGCCGGCCTCGGCCAGCGCCACCGCCAGACTGGTCGCGATGGTCGTCTTTCCGGTGCCGCCCTTGCCGCTGGCAACGGCGATACGGATCGGCCTGCTCATACCGTGACACCCGACGGCGCCGGTGCCTGCAGGCCAAGCGAGAGTGCCTCGCTCGGGCACTCGGCGATGCACGCGCCGCAGCCGGTGCATCGTTCGGGGTCGACCGCGACCAGTCCGTCCATCGAGAGGGCATGCTCCGGACAGACATCGACGCAGATCCCGCAACCTGCGCACGTGTCTTTGTCGACCACCGCAGTGACACGGGAGTCGCCGCGTGCCGCCGGCGGCCGGCGCGCTTCCAGTTCAGCCGGCGGGGCGGCGCCAACCGGTGCGGCGGCGGCAAGCGGCGGCGATGCGGACTGCCAGTCTGGACCGCCACCTCGGCCCCAGCTGCGTCGGCCACAGCCGCGGCCCTGGCTCGCGCCGCGCTCACCGCCGCGGCGGCCCCCGCGGAGTCCTCTCCCACAACCGCCACCGCCGAATCCAGGCGCCCCGGTCCTCATTGCCGGCCGCCCATGCCCGCGTGTCTCGCGACGTTGGGCGCGGCAGCGCCGCGCAGCTGTCCCGACTTGAAGCGTTCGACCGCCTCGGTGACGGTACCGGAACAACCGACGATTACTTCGATCCCGGCGGCGCTGAGAGCCTGATGAGCGTTCGGACCGACGTTGCCGGTCAGAACCACCTTCACGCCCCTCTCCGCCACCAGACGGGCAGACTGGAGCCCCGCTCCTTCGCCGAGCGCGCCGTTGACGTTCAAGACAGCTTCGTAGCGCATGTCGCTCGGCTGGACGAGCACCAAGTACGCGCATCGGCCGAACCGAGGATCCATTGCCGCGTTCAGAGACGGGCCTGACGCACTGACCGCTACTTTCATCGTTCTTCCTTTCAGCTGCGAACGCTCGAGGTGTCGTCGGGCTTCTCGAGCTCCTGGATCCTCGCCTTCAACTCGTTCAGAGCCTGCTCGAAACCGGTCGCCTGCTGCTTGAGCCCCGCCAACTCCGCCTCCTTCGAGGGAGCCGGCAGAAACGACCGACCCCAACCCGGCCATCCCATCCCGGCGCGGGACCAACCCGGCAGGCCGGTGGCGTAGTACCAGTGACGATGGCGCCAGCCGCCGCCACCCCCCCCGCAAGCGCCCCAGGGGCGGCCTCCACCACCTGCTCGTGCGAATGGAGCATTGAGGAATCCAGGCGCGTCGTATCCTGCGCAGTACCCTGACGCTCGTCCCGTCATCGGCCCTTGTCCCATGGGCCCCATTCGATTTCCTCCTGGCATCTGACCTCTCCTTTCGTTCGTTCAACGAGCACGAGGCCGTGGCGACGCTTTCATCTCATCCCGCGCCCGCGCCTGCAGCCACCGCCCTGGCGTGGTCCCCAGCGGAACCGGTTCTGCTTCCGGCAACAACCAGGCATCGAAAGTGCGGGCGCCGGCAGCCCGCCTGCGATGAATGCCTGGATGACGTCATCGACCTCACCGGCCACGAAGCCGACGACCCTGACTCCTCGTATCGTCAGCTCCGTCCGCAATGGCTCCGAGATGGCGCCGCAGATGAGCGTGTCGATCCCAAGCTCGATCAACCGGGCGATCCTGAGCTCGGGATTCGGCGTTTCGATGCTCGCGCTGGATCGCGCAGCCACGGTTCCGTTCTCGATCGTCACGATCGCGGCCTCGCGGCTCACATCGAACACGGGAGAGATGCGTCCGTCCCAGACCGTCACGGCCGCTCGCATGTTTCTCGTGCGCCTCCGTCATGGGGCATGAGCAGATAGCGGGCCATCGACGGCTGGCTTCCCGTGCGAGGCGTAACTCGGAGCGAATGCAGGCGATTAGAGGCGGTGGCTGGACGGGACCCGTCAGGATGCAGTCGCGCCGGTGCGACCGAACGGCGGCGGACGGTTGTGGCGAAGAGACTCTCTACGGTTTCGACTTGGCTCTGTGGTGGGACCTGCCGTCGTGGTCGGGAAGCTCGATGCCGAGGGCGCGCACCTTGCGGAAGAGCGTGCTCTTGTGCATCCCCAGCTCGCGTGCGGCGGCGAGGCGGTTGCCGCTGGTTCGTTCGAGGGCGTCGCGAATCGCCTGCCCCTCGAGCGCCTTCACCGTCTCGATCATCCGGCGCCCGTTTGCATGGTGCGTCGAAACGGGCACCAGTTCGACCGGCAGATGCTCCAGCTCGATCTGCCCCTCGGCGAGCAGCACGAAGGCGTGCTCGACGATGTTCTGCAACTCCCTCACGTTGCCCGGATAGTCGTGCGCGGCCAGCAGCCCCAGGACATCGGGACTGACGCCCGTCACGCGTTTGTTCTGGACGGCGTTGAAGACGGCGATGAAGCGCTGGACGAGCAGTGGAATGTCTTCCCTCCGCTCGCGCAGCGGCGGCAGGTCGAGCTTCATGACCGTAATGCGATAGTAGAGGTCCTGCCGGAATGCGCCGCTCTCCACCAGGGCGGCGAGATCGCGGTTGGTCGCAGCAATGACCCGCACGTCCGCCTTCTCCGCGCGCGTGCCCCCGAGCGGTTCGAACTGCTTCTCCTGGAGCACGCGCAGGAGGCGCACTTGCAGGGCCGGGCTCATCTCGCCGATCTCGTCCAGGAGCAGCGTCCCGCCGCGGGCCAGGGCGAAGCGTCCAGGCTTGTCACGGGTTGCGCCCGTGAACGCGCCGGCCTTGTACCCGAACAGCTCGGACTCGAGCAACGTGTCGGGAAGCGCTCCGCAATTGACGGCCACGAAGGGGCCAGTGCGGCGGGAGCTGAGGCCATGGATGGCGCGTGCCACGAGTTCCTTGCCCGTGCCCGTTTCGCCCTGAACCAGGATCGTGCTCTCGCTTTCGGCGATGCGCGGAAGCACCTCCAGTACCTGGCGCATGGACGCGCTGCGGCTGACAATGTCCCCCACCTGGAAGCGGCCGGTGATCTCCTTGCGCAGCTCCTCGATGATGCTCAGATCCCGGAAGGTCTCGGCGCCTCCCACGACGGTGCCGTGCTCGTCGCGAAGCAGGGCCGTCGACACGCTGATCGGGATGCGCTTCCCGTCCGAGTTGACGATGAACGCGGTCCTGTTCACGACAGGCGCCCCGGTCTGCATCGTGTGGCGCAGCGCGCATTCGGTCTCGCACATGCTCGCGCGGAACACCTCGGAGCAGCGCCGGCCGATCGCGTCCTGGCGCGGAACACCCGTGATCAGCTCGGCCGCGCGGTTGAACGACGAGACGCGCCACTCGCCATCGACGGTGAAGACGCCGTCGGAGATGCTCTCCAGGATCACCTCGGTGGCGATGCCCGCGAGCCGTGGCGCCGTAGAGCTGGTGTTCGAGGTCTGCCTGGCCATACGCAGTCGCCCGATTCCGTCAGGTCTTCGGTCCTCGAGGGGCCTGGACGGGGCCGCCCTCGATGCGCAGCGCTTTTCCATGAACGAGCGCATCTGCCATCTTCCGGCGGGCCGAGTCGACGATCCGGCTGAAGGTCGGGCGGGACACCTTCATCCGTTCGGCCGCCTGTTCCTGATAGAGTCCGTCGAGGTCCGCGAGCCGCATGGCCTCGAACTCGTCGAGCGTCATGACCACGTCTTCGAGCTCGCGCACCGGGATCCCGATCGGCTTGAAGATTCGAGCGGCCGGCCTTCCAGACACGTGCCGGCAGCAGAACGGTCGTGGCACTTTCTGCCCCCCCCCGACTATTATGAACATACGTCCATAATTGTCAACGGGCGGGCAGCGGCAGGGTAGAATCACCCGGCATTCGCCCCCGAGGTGGAGGAGACATCGTGAGTGATCCTGTGCGTCTGGGCATCATCATCTGCAATCGGTACCAGACCTGTGCCGGAGGGAAGTGCTTGCGCGCCGCGCGGGCGAGGGAAGGCGCCTTCGCGGCCTACAAGGGGCGCGAGGTGGAGCTCGTTGGCTACACCACCTGCGGAGGATGCCCGGGCGGGAACATCGAAGACGCGCCGGAGGAGATGAAGAAGAACGGCGCCGAGGTGATACACCTCGCGACCGGATTCCTCGTCGGCTACCCGCCCTGCCCGCACATCGACTACTTCCGGCGGTTCATCCAGGAGAAGTACGGCATACCGGTCGTGGTCGGGACGCACCCGATCCCGCAGAAGTACTTCCTCGGTCACGCTCGTTGCGACACCTGGCGCGGCGCGGAGTGGCGGGAGCTTCTGGCGCCGACGCTGGCCGACGAGGTTACGCGATTGGCCTACGATTGACGCCTGTGGCCCGGACGTTTTCACGTCGCGCGCCTGTCCGGTTCGACTGTCGCGGGCCATCCTGCGGTAAGATGTTGCAACGCGTGCAACGCCCGGCGCCACCTGAACCGGCGCCGGATTCCTGCGCGCTCCAGTGCCGATCCGACGATGTCCGAGACCAACGGCCGGTTCTTCGAGACGATCCTCAGTTCCATCGCGGACGGAGTGTTCACGGTGGACCGCGACTGGCGCATCACCTCGTTCAACCGCGCGGCCGAACGCATCACCGGGGTCTCGGCCGAGCAGGCCATCGGGAAGCGCTGCTCGGAAGTCTTTCACGCGGACATCTGCGAGCGCGGCTGCGCCTTACGCCAGACGCTCGAGACCGACCGAAACCTAATCGAGGTGCCCGCCCGCATCCTGTCCACGCCCGGGCGGGCGGTCCCCATCAACGTCAGCACGGCGGTCCTGCGCGACGCGGACGGACGGCTCCTCGGAGCCGTCGAGACGTTTCGGGACCTTTCGGCCATCGAACATCTGCGCCGTGAGATCGACCATCAGTACACCTTCGAGGACATCGTCGGCCGCAGCCGCGCATTCCGGAAGATCTTTGCGCTGCTGCCGGACATCGCGGAAAGCGATGCGACGGTGCTCATCGAGGGCCCGAGCGGGTCGGGCAAGGAACTGCTGGCGCGGGCGGTCCACAACATGAGCCACCGCCGCAGCCGGCCCTACGTGGTCGTCAACTGCGGGGCGCTGCCAACGACGCTGTTCGAGTCGGAACTGTTTGGCTACGTGCAGGGCGCGTTCACCGACGCCAAACGCGACAAGCCTGGCCGGATCGCGCTGGCCGAGGGCGGCACGATTGTCTTCGACGAGGTGGCGGATCTGCCGCCCGCCACGCAGGTCAAGCTGCTGCGCGTGCTGCAGGAGCGCGAATACGAACCGCTGGGCGGCGTGAAGACCGTGCGCGCCAACGTGCGGGTGGTCGCCTCGACCAACAAACGACTGGCCGACCTGGTCAGCGAGGGACGGTTCCGGGACGACCTGTACTTCCGCCTGAGCGTGGTGCGAGTGAGCATTCCGCCGCTCTGCGAGCGGCGCGAGGACGTTCCGTACCTGATCGAGCACTTCGTGAACCGCTTCAACGCCAAGCGCGGCAAGCAGATCGACGGCCTGACGCCGGCCGCCATGGAACTGCTGATGCGCCACGATTTCCCCGGAAACGTCCGCGAGCTCGAGAACATCATCGAGTACGCGTTCGTCCTCTGCCACGGCCGGTTGATCGACATCTCGCACCTGCCCGAGGAACTGCAGGCGATGCGACACGAGCGGCGGGCGCAGGCCAGCGGTCCCTCGAAGCTGGAGTCGGCAGAATCCGACGCCATCCGCGCGGCCATCGACAGGGCCGGTGGCGTGCTGACCAAGGCCGCGGAAGAACTCGGGATCCATCGCACCAGTTTGTGGCGCAAGATGCGGCGCCACGGACTGAACGCCACCGACTCCCAGCCGCGCGCCGCCTCGTCGCGCACGCGCCGCTGACGCCGTCGTTGCATTCCTGCAACACGCGCAACAGCAACACGCTGCAATTCTGAATCGCCCACCGCCGACGCGTCGCCGCCCGCGTCGTGAATCGCCTGGAATTCACGTGTTCGTGCGCCTGCCCGGCCTGGATCGGAAGTTGCGCTATGCGTGCGCGGAGAATCGGCGTTGAAGGTGGCCATTCCGCGGTTCGGCGAGGTCGTCGCACCCTGCTTCGAATACTCCGCCACGATTGCCGTCTTCACCCTTCGCGGCCGGAAGGTGATCGACCAGACCGACTTCTGCCTGCAGAGCCGCGAGGCCTTCGACCGCCTGCGGCTGCTGCGCGATCAGCGCGTGGACACGCTGATCTGCGGAGGCGTGCAGGCGTTCTTCGAGGATGCCCTCGTGGAGAGCGGCATTTCGGTCATCTCCTGGGTGTCTGGCAGCGTGGATGACCTGCTGAAACGATTCCTCGCCGGCGATCTCGTCGCGCGTGCCGTACGGCGATGCCGTCCCGT
>Ga0315282_10003986_pt1 | contig 26082 bp, 9 predicted proteins | sample YL17G07_20_MG_FD_203693 | JGI IMG/M metagenome (GOLD analysis project Ga0315282, IMG submission 203693) | Sediment microbial communities from Yellowstone Lake, YNP, Wyoming, USA - YL17G07_20 | ecosystem: Environmental > Aquatic > Freshwater > Lake > Sediment | place: USA: Wyoming | collected... | reverse complement strand
CCTTGTTCCAGCAACGAGATGGCTTTTCGCCGCCGTTGCTCCAATTGTTGAGGGCTTCCTACGGGTCTCATTCCCGTATTATCGGATATTGACTGTGCGTTCGTTTAACTTTTCAAAGAGCAATAATGCAGAAAATTGTCAAAGAAAAAGGATGGGAAAAGCGACATAATTCTATAGTTGGACGTTGTTTTTATCTTGATCTTTTTGACCTTCAGAAGGTAACAAATCTTCCAAAAGAACTGCTACATGAACTTTCATGGAAACCAGGAGAAGAAACTTCCTTTTTAGCCCCAGGGGAATTTGCTGGTTGGCCATTACGGTTATGCCCAATTAAAATTCGGCCATTTCTTTGTGTAGATGATAGATATTATTGTTTCGATCTTATCAATCTAATGGATGATCTCTACCGAATTATCGAGAGGTTGATTATAAGGTTAAAGCCAAGTTATAGGGACAAATGGAATAGACGCCAAAAAGCTATTTCCGAAAGTTTGCCATTTAAATTTTTCGATAGGTTATTGCCCAATAATAAAACATATAGGTCTGTTCATTATGAATGTATAACAAATTCATCAGGTAAAAAAGAGTGTGAAACCGATGGTATTATTATATATGATGATCACTTGATCGTAGTCGAGATTAAAGCTGGCGTTTTTACGAGCCAGCCGCCAACTACAAGTTTCTTTGACTATATCAAATCAATCAAGCATCTCATTGAAAAACCTGCCACCCAAGCCAAACGTTTTATAGACCATTTGCAAAGCTCATATCAAGTTAGCATTTACGATTCCAACACAAAAGAACTTGTTGTTCTTAAAAAAGAACAATTTAGACATATCACTGCATGTGTTGTAACGCTTGACAATCTTACGCATCTAGCGGCCCAGGCGAATAAATTAGGAGCAATGAATATAAAAATTGATGAGCCCGCTTGGTGTATGTCAATTGACGATCTTAGAGTATATGCAGACATCTTTGATTCTCCTGTTATTTTTACACATTTCCTGGAGGAAAGAAAAAGAGCAACAAAATCAACTGCGTTATCTATAGTTAGCGAACTTGACCATTTGGGGCTTTATTTAAATCACAACCGCTATGTTACCTATGCAGAAAACTTATCTACCTCTTCCGGCATTGGTCATCTTAATTTCCTCGCATACCGCAAAGAGCTTGATATTTATTATCACCGATTGATTGTTGACCCTCAAAATGCAATAAAACCTAAACAAAAATACCTAGATGGTTATTTAAAAGAAATTGCAGAATTAATAGGATTGCAAGGTAAAGATGGTCGTTGCAAAGCAGCATCATACCTATTGGACACAACCGAAGACATTCGCCGTGAGCTTAATCGTTCAATTCAAAAGGCTCTACTAAGGCAATCTCAAATAAAACGTATTATCCCATTATCGCTCTCAGGCACTAAGAATATTACTGTTTTTTGTCTTATGCCAGATATATCTTGGCCATCCATATCATGGATGCGAGATTATACTTGGCAGCGAATTCTTATTGGTAATGAAAATACAAGAATGATGCTGATAGTTGAATTTGACAAAAAAAATAAGGCTATCAATGTCGAATTTGCTTTTCTTTCTCAGAAAGAAATATCCCAAAAACATCAAGCTAATCTCGAACAGATGATAAAAATTAAATCAGATCAAGCTGTTCAAAGAATTTTGGCAGAGAAAGGCAAAATAAATCGCAACGAACCTTGTCCTTGTGGAAGCGGCAAGAAATATAAAAAGTGTTGTGGCAAATAATAGCTATGAAACAACCGAAGTTCTTCTCTTTAACCTACCCCCCAAAATCGCCCAACTTTTCGTAGCGAAGTTTACCCGCCATTCGTGTGGAGGGCCGTTATCCGGGACCCAGTTATTCCACCCCAAGTCACGAGCCACAAGCTCCTATCCGCTACCCGCTCTACGCTATCCGCTACCCGCCGCACACCGCCACCCCCGTTTTTACCCTGAAAACGCATACCACTAAGTGGTATGATTTGCCGTAAATCCTTATTTTACGTTGCCGCTTGTCTATCCGCCATCCGCAAAAATTGGTAATCTTTTAGTCTTCAGTTTTTGGCCTTAAGTCTGGAGTCTTGCGTTCTGCCCGCCCGCCTCCGGCGGAATCCACCCATCCATCAATCCACCCATCCACCCATCCATACCACACACCAAATTTCGCAAAAACCATACCTTTTTTCGCAAAATCGCATACATTTTTCGCAAAAAACGTATCATTTTTTGTAAAATTTCAAAAAATTTCGCAAATTTTCGTCATTTTTCCCGCCCCTACAATCGTTAAATCTTGCCCATCTTACCAAAAACAACTTCGCTTTTGCCCGATGAATTAGCTTGCCCAATTCCTCCCGCTACCCTACCTCTACCCCCTATCCCCTACTGGAGACGGAGGGAATTGAACCCTCATCTCCGCAATGCGATTGCGGCGTGTTCCCGTTGCACCACGTCCCCGACTTCCTATGTCAAATCAGTGTAAATCCGTGTTAATCCGTGTCCAAAACCGGTCGTATTTTACCAAATCTTAACTCGTTCTTCCACAACAACTTAGAACTGCCACTTGTCGTAGCAAACAATCTTTTCTATCGGCTCACGACTGACTTTCCCCTGCTGGTCAGCAGGGTATCCAATCGCCATAAGTTCTATAACCGCAACATTTTCCGGCATACCCAGTATGACCTTGACCTCTTTTGCATCGAACGACCCTATCCAGCAGCTACCTAATCCTAACTCCGTTGCCTGCAAGGCGATATGTTCGAGCGCAATCGCCACATCTATCGGCCCGATTGCCTGCCCGCACTTCATCACGGAATCGCTGTTGCTGCAAGCAGCTATTATAACCCCTGCCTTTTCAAAGACTTCCGGCCTGTTGGTCGCTTTAGCTACCTTTTGTTTTTCTTTCTTTTCCGCAACCACCACAAACCGCCAGTCCTGCGTATTTTTCGCCGACGGCGCAAATCTTGCCGCTTCGAGAACTTGCGATAGCTTTTCCTTTTCTATCGCCTTTTCCTGATACGCCCTGCACGAATATCTTTTTCTAATAGCTTCAGATACCGTCATAAATCACCTCACAAACAGGATTTTGGCCGTTAATATATAGCATTTAGGCTATTGACGCAAGGCTTAAAGACGTGTATTTTTGACAATCACCCTTTTTGGGCGATTAGCTCAATTGGTTAGAGCGCCTGCCTTACACGCAGGAGGTCACAGGTTCGAGTCCTGTATCGCCCATTTCCGCAACCCTTTATAAACCAAACTCTTGCAAAAAATTATCCCTCTATGGCTGTATAAAAAATGGGGGCATATCAAACTCAAATGCCCCCTTGGGACAAATAGAATTCCCCCCCAGTATTTCAAGCCCGTCAACAATGCTAACACCGGCTGCTTTCGGATAATTCCACAATCAAACCGCTTATCTGTTCGGGTGTGCCGGCTCACATACCTTCTCCAGTACCTCCCAGCTTAAATGCTCGTTGCAGGCCTTTACCGCAATGTCGCTCAATGTGAAAATGCCCACAGGTTTATTCTGGTCGTTGAGAACCATCAGCCGGTGAACCCGCTTTTCCTCCATCAGTTTTGCAGCTTCCTCAATATCTTCATCCTCCGAGCAACTGAAAATTTCGGGCGTCATAACGTCTTTTACCGATGTTATTTTCGGGTCTCGACCGGCGGCTATCACCCTGCATACAACATCTCTGTCGGTAATAATGCCAATCAGCTTGTTAGTTTCTTGCACGGGCAGCACGCCCACGTCGAGCGATTTCATCAGTCTCGTTGCCTCGCTTACCATCGCATCGGAACGAATCATTTCAACCTTTTTTGTCATAACTTCTTTAACTTTCATAATACACCTGCCTTTCTTATAAAAACCTCCCCTGAAATCAATAACCTGTATCACTCCTCTACTGAGATTGCACCGGTAGGACAATTATCCGCCGCTTCCCGGCAGTTCTGCTGAACGCCGGCCGGAACTCGGCTGACTTTCACCGTTGAAAGTCCTTCTTCATTAAGCTCGAAAACCTCCGGACAGGTTTCGACACACAATCCAGTGCCGCTGCAAAGGTCTGGATTAACATAAGCCTTCATAATTCCTCTCCTTTCATTTTTGCTTAATACCCCTTTATCGATTATCCACTCTTCCTTTTGACAAATTACAACTTCGATGCCCAAAAACAAATAAGGATTTTGCTTATTTTGGCCTTCTGTAATTGCTCAATCTGCGGAAGCAGGCAGTCTACGGCTCAGGCAGCGTCAGCCCCTCCTGCACGGCATATTTTGTCAGCCTTGCTATGCTGTCCATCTTCAGCTTGCCCATCAGCTTCAGCCTATGCGTCTCAACGGTTTTAGGACTTATGTGCATTCGTTTGGCTATCTGTTTTGTCGTTCTGCCCTCCGCAAGCATCTGCAGAACCTCCCGCTCACGTATCGTCAGAGCCGACCAAACCGAATTCGTCTGCTGCGGTGCATTGCGTACATAATTCTCCACAAGCACCTGCGATATCGATGGACTCAGATATGCCTTACCCGCAACCACAACCCGAATCGCCGCCGCCAGCTCACAGAACGCACAATCCTTCAGCAGATAACCCGCTGCACCTGCCCTGAGCATTTCCGAAACGAATCTTCTGCCTGAATACATCGACAAAGCAACGACCTTCACATTCGGACAATCCCTTGTAATCTGATGCGTTGCCTCAATACCGTTGAGGTCAGGCATCGCAACATCCATTATTACAACATCAGGCTGCAAGTCCTTTGCCAACCGCACCGCCTCGAAACCGTTATCGGCATAAGCAATCACCTCCATATCGCTCTCCCGCCGCAGCAGCTCGCTCAGACCGTCCCGCACAATTGTATGGTCGTCAGCCAGTATAATTCGGATGCTCATAGTCCCCCTCCCTGCGAAAAACACCTATCAGCAATTTTGTCCCGCCAATATTTATAGAGCCGTTCACATTCATTTCCACCGCAATTCTGCGACCGCCCTTGTGCAGTATATGCATCTTAACCGAACCGCCCTCTGGATTATGAACAGCATTCTCTAACTCACACTTCAGGCCTCCTTTTTCAAATTCCTCCGGCGGATGCAATTGAGTATGATGCAGCAGTTTGATTTCATTGAGCGAACGTCCTGTCAAATCCTGCGCTTTTTGATTGGCGTCCACAATCATTCCCGTACCGGCATTGATAACAAATACAGCATCTCTGAGCGATTCAAAAAGCGTATGGTAACGATTTAGACCCGCATCCACGGAAAATTTTGATAAGCATTTGCTCACTTCTACAGCCCCCTTTTGTAATACGATACAGCCCCATAAAAACCCCTAAAAATTACATTCCGCACAAGTGGTATTATTTTACATTCCTGATTTGGTCAAGGCAAGAAATAAAAAAATATTTCCTGAAAAAAAGCGTGGCGGCCATTACCGGCCGCCACGCTTAAAAAACATCAGAAACATCGCAGCAATGTTACAGATTGTTTGGGTCGATTTCCCGGATGCTGAACTTCTTGTACCGCATATCGGTCACGTCGTCGGTCCGGACATAGACGACCGGGTGCGGGCCGGTCAGGATTTCTGCAGGGTCTACCCCGGACTCACAAGGAGTGTGGCCCGCGCCCCAGCCTCCGGCGTCGAGGTATTCCGTCATTACCGGCAGCCAGGACCCGCCGTCCGCTCCATCGGTCATATCGCAGTAAAGCTCAAGCTTCACGTGGGTGCCCTCATCCACGTCGCGTACCACGAACTTGTACCCAATCCAGATGTTCTTCGGCATAGGCCCTTCATCAGACCACGGCCGAACAGGAACTGTCTGTACGTATCCGTCGCTGGCGTGATGCGCCACTTCTTTCTCGAAATCCATCCGACCGTCGTATGTCATCCGTCCACCGTAGCCGCGGCATTTGCAGGTTCTATCGTCGTTGCGATGGTCGGTCTTGGCATAGGCCATTATGCCGGCCCACATTGTTCCTTTATCCTCCACGCGCATCCCATACATCGTAACCTCCACGTTGTTCCAGCTCTTATCCTGCGCCCAGACGTACATTCGCGGGTAATCGCCGGATGTCGTGAGTATGCCGGCACCATCGATAGAATAAGTCGCAGTACCGTGCCTGCAGTCAAACTCCGGGTCATCAGGGTCTCTTACGTACCCAAATGTGCGCGGGTGTCCGTTGTTCCACTTTGAGTACCAGACGCGGCCGTCCTCTTTTGTCGGATAGAGAACCTTGATGCCAAAAGGATCCAGTACCGGCGTGGCAGCAGTAGTGAAACTCCACAGGTCGCCTGCGGTAACAACACCGTTTAAATTTTTCTCATCAATACGCCAGTAATAAACGGTGGATACGTTAAGGATACCTTGGTCAAAAGTGGTGCCTGCCTGGTTGGAGCTGACGGATGGGGGCGGATTGGTTGTGCCAAAATATACGTTATGACTTACGGCATTTGAACCGGCCGTCCAGCTTAATGTTGCATTCGGCATTACATCCGTTGCTCCGCTGGCCGGGCTCGGATTGCCTGCCTGCCCCGGCACAGGTGCGATGACATTGATGTAATTTGTTCGTGTCGATGTATTGCTGCCGCCGGGACCGCTGACCGTCAGGCTGACCGTATAATTCCCCGCAACATTATAAGTATGATTCGGGTTCTGTGCCGTGCTTGTCCCGCTGTCCCCGAAATTCCAGCTCCAGCCGGTAATCTCGCCTGTCGATGCGTCTGTGAAATTCACTGCCAGCGGAGGGTCGCCGCTTGTCGGCAAAGCGGTGAATGCAGCAGTAGGAACAGCTGCCATCTTGATTAGGTTCACGCCGCCGCCTGTCCCCATCCAGACCAGCAGGTTCGACTCGACTGCCACTGCGTTGACCGTGTTATTCACCAGCCCGCTGTTGGTCGTGTTATAAACCGTCCAGGGTGTCGCTCCTGCCAGCTTGCTGGCGCCGGAGCCGTTTGAGCCGGCCCACACCACGCCATTCGCATCGACTGCAATTGAAATGGTGTCGTTCTTCGCCAGTCCGTCACTTGTTGTGTAAATCATCCAGCTTGTGCCGATAAGTCTGTTTACGCCGCTAAGTGTCGCAACCCATTTGTCACCATTTGGTGCAATGGCCGCGGCAGCGGTATCCAGAGATGCCAGCGGCGGCTTAATATATTTTGTCCACGTGGTGCCGTTATACATTGATACGCCGCCACCCGTTGCAATCCATTTGTTATTGGATGAATCAACCGCAATGCCTCTGACGCCATTACCGGCAAGGCCGCTGTTGGCCGTTGTGTACTTCGTCCAGCTTGTCCCGTTGAATTTGCAAAGTCCCGAAGAGTATGTGCCGACCCATACATCACCGCTGTTATCAACAGCAATTGCCCTTGTGTTGTTATTGGCCAGGGCGCTGTTGCCTGATGTGTATTTCGTCCAGCTCGTGCCGGTATACTTATTGACCCCGCCAATTGTGGCAATCCACTTGTTGCTTGAACTGTCGAAGGCTATATCGTAGACGGTGTTGTTTGCCAGACCGCTGTTACCGGAGGTGTATTTTGTCCAGGTAGTGCCATCGTATTTTGCCATGCCGCCGCCGTTGGTGCCGAACCATTTGACGCCACCCGGCTCAACAGCCGCTGCGTAAATATTGTTGTTGCCTATCGCTCCGCCGGTGTTGGAATTATTGTAAGTCGTCCATAACTCCTGATACTGAGGCGGATTGACCGAAATGTAATTCGTCTTTGTTTTTATGTCGCTTCCCATGGGACCGCTGACCGTCAGGCTGACGGTATATGAGCCTGTATTATTATAGGTATGGGCCGGATGCCGTACGGTGCTTGTGCCGCCGTCGCCGAACGTCCAGCTCCAGCTGGTTATAATGCCGGTCGACTTGTCGGTAAAACTCACTGCAAGCGGATAGCCGCCGCTGACAGGAGAGCCTGTGAACGCCGCAGCCGGAACCGGGGTATAAACCGAAATGTAGTCTGTTTTGGTCTCAATGTCGCTGCCGCCCGGACCTGTAGCAGTCAGGCTGACCGTGTGTGTCCCCGCAGTGGCATAATTATGGCCAGGATTTTGCGCCGTGCTTGTGCCGCTGTCACCGAATACCCAGCTCCAGCCGGTAATAATGCCCGTCGACAAATCCGTAAAACTCACCGCCAGAGGCACATCTCCGCTCGTCGGCGAACCCGTGAATTGCGCAACAGTAGGTGCGAACGATACTGTGATATAGTCTGTTTTCGTCATAATGTCGCTGCCGCCCGGACCTGTAACAGTCAGGCTCACCGTATACGTCCCTGCGGTGTGATAAATATGACCGGCGTCTTGTTCCGTGCTCGTGCCGCTGTCCCCTAAGGTCCAGCTCCAATTGGTTATGCTGCCCGTTGACTGGTCTGTGAATTCAACCGTCAAAGGCGCATCGCCGCTTGTCGGCAAACCTGTAAATTGCGCAACAGGAGGTACGAGCGATGCTATGATATAGTTTGTTTTCGTCATAATGTTGCTGCCGCCCGGACCTGTAACAGTCAGGCTGACCGTGTATGTCCCCGCGGTGTTATAAATATGGCTGGGGTTTTGCGCCGTGCTTGTGCCGCTGTCGCCGAAAGCCCAGCTCCAGCCGGTTATGCTGCCCGTTGACTGGTCTGTGAAGTTTACCGTCAACGGCGTATTACCGCTGGTCGGCGAAGCTGAAAATGCCGCTGTCGGAGGAGGAGGCGCAGTAACCGTAATGTAGTTTGTCTTGACCTCATCATCGGTCCCCACAGGCCCGCTGACCGTCAGGCTCACGCTATAAGTCCCTGTCGTTTGATAAATGTGTGACGGATTCTGTGCCGTGCTTGTCCCGCTGTCGCCGAAGTTCCAGCTCCACGCCGTTACGCTGCCTGTCGATGAATCGGTGAAATTCACCGTCAGCGGATAATTGCTGCTTGTCGGTGAACCAGTAAATCCTGCAACCGGCGGCGTTGCTGAAGTGACGGAAATGTAATTCGTTTTGGTCTCTGTATAGTACTGACTGGTATTCTCGTCTCTCACGGAAAGCTGAACCGTATATGTGCCGGTATTAAGATAGGTATTGGCGATTTGCGATGGAGCGCTGGAATAGTTCAACGTATTACCATCCCCAAATACCCATTTCCACGTATCAATTGGACCCGTTGAAAGGTCTGTGAATGTTACCGTCATAGGTGCCCAGCCGGACGTAGGCGTTCCCGAAAAATTCGGCACAGGCGGCGGAGGCAATACGATAATATAGCTGGTTTTGGTATTCGTATTGCTGCCGCCGGCATTAGAAGCGGTCAGGCTGACTGTATACGTCCCGACAGAAGTATATTGATGACTTGGATTCTGCGCCGTGCTTGTCCCGCTGTCGCCAAATGTCCAGCTCCAGCTTGTCGGCGTGTTGGTTGAAGAGTCTGTAAAATTCACCGTCAAAGGAACATTGCCGCTTGTCGGCGAACCGCTAAAATCCGCAACAGGCGGAGACATCCCGAAATCATACTTGCTCACTCCACCGCCGCCGGTCGCAAACCAGACCACCGTGGTGCCTTCAGTGTCTATACCATTGACGTTGTTGTTGGCCAGCCCGTTGCTGGTGGTATATACCGTCCACGGCGTAGAGCCTGTGAACTTGCTGACCCCGCTGCCGGTATGGCCTGCCCAGACGGTCCCGTCAGAAGCAACATCAATGGCTGAAGTATCATTTTCTCCAAGACCCTGTGCAGTCGTATAGGTCGTCCAGCTTGAGCCGTTGAACTTGTTCACTCCGCCGGCTGTGCCAAACCAAATGTCACCATTTGGAGCTACGGCAACAGCCTTGACACTATTGTTGGCCAAACCGCTGTTGGCCGTGGTATATTTCGCCCAGGTCGTGCCGTCATACTTGTTCGCTCCAGTAAGAGTCGCGAACCATTTGTTTCCTGAACCATCAACCACCGCATCCAGCACCCTGTTGTTGGCCAAACCGCTGTTGGCCGAGGTATAAGTCGTCCAGGTCGTGCCGTCATATTTGCTGACACCGTTGGCATAAGTGCCAATCCAGATTGTTGTGCCTTGTGTGGCAACTGTCAGGCAGTTGTTACCTGCCAGGCCGCTGTTACCCGTGGTGTACTTCGTCCAGCTTGAGCCGGCATACTTGCTCAGGCCTGTGCCGGTTGCTACCCATACGTTGCCAGAAGAGTCGAAATCAACGTGATTGACCGTGTTGCCTGCCAGACCTTGTGCTGTACCATACTTTGTCCAGGTCGTTCCGTCATACTTGGCCAAACCCCCGCCATTGGTGCCGAACCACTTGACACTGCCTGAATCGACCGCTGCGCTGTTAACGGTATTATTACCGACAGCCCCTCCTGTATTATTGTTGTTGTAAGTCGTCCAGGTGTCTGCAAACACTGTCGACACACCGGCCATTACAACAGCTAGTATAAGTGTGATTGATAAAAATCTTCCTCGCTTCATTGTCTTTCCCTTTCAATTTATGTTTTTATTTTTATTAACCCTGTCTTTCCAGGCAAACTATTTACAAATTCCGTATAATGCCAATCCTTAACATCCTCGGCCCTGTGCTTTTATACTCTCGTCTTTGGCAAAAAAGCGTGGCGGTCAGTAATGGCCGCCACGCTAAAAACACCTTTACCGCTCTCGATGCAACTAACAGCTTAATACGAAGGAATCTCAAGAACATCAATTCCCATAAATCCGCCTATCCAAAGCTTAGTGGGCGACTGCATATACAGGCTAAATGCAATGCCGTATGCGGTCTGCAGGCAATCGTATTTCGTCCATTTGCCCGTGCTTGGGTCGAACTTCATCAAACCGCCGGCCCACCCTTCTCCATACGCAAGCCACACTACGCCGTTTGGACCAAATCCGAATTCACCATAGAAAATCGGATTTTCCCACGGCAGACCGTTATCCGAATTATAAACCGTCCAGTTGGTTCCATCGAACTTGCTTACGCCGTTTTCGCTCAAGACCCATACGTCTCCGTTCGGTGCAATGCTGATATCGTGAGCATTCGCATCGGCCAGTTCCGTAAGATACATAGTCCAGTTGCTGCCGTCGAACTTAAACACACCGTTACCACCGCTCAATTGGCCAAAAGTCGCAACCCATTTATTGCCTGCTGCATCCACTGCAATATCGTCTATAGCCATAGCATCGGGACCAGCCGGCAGCTTATATGTTGACCAGTTAGTACCGTCAAATCTTATCAAATCCCTTGTTGCCAGCCATATAATGTTGCCATTCTGTATCGCTATACCTTTACTATAGGTCAGGCCGGGATAATCCAGCCAGTCCCAGTTTGTAAACCTGCTTCTGTCGTATTTACTAACTCCATAACCTGTTGCCATCCAGATATTATTCGACGAATCCAGGGCAAGCTTGTTGATCATGTTATTCCCTAAACCGTTATTCTTCCTGTAGTTGGTCCAGCTTGTGCCGTTGAATTTGCACAGGCCGCCATACTGCGGGTCGGCTCCCCAGCTTTCTGTCGCAACCCAGATAAGACCGCTGCTGTCTCCGACTATGTCCCACATATAATCGGCATAGTCATACCCGGTACTGCCGTGTTTTGCGATTACTGACCTGTCATAATGTGTCAGATTAATACCCATCGCGGACATACTGATAACTATGCTCGGATTGTCCTGTGCATTACTCTGAATGGTCACTGTGCAGCTATTATTGCTGACAGCGGTCGGCGTGTAGGTAATCGGAACATACACGGAGCAATACGCCGGCACATCCAGCGGAACGGATGTAGTTGTCGTAAAATGCGAATTGCTTATGTTTATGGCGCTTATCGTCGTCGTGCTGCTGCCTCTGTTCGTCAGCCGGATGGTCTTATACTTCGACCCGCCATTCACAACCATTCCATAATCGTAGCTTGTCATCGCCGCTGAAAGCCGCCTGTACCCGCCGGTTACCGTTATCGTTACTGGAATCAGCATCGTCGCCTTGGCAGGGTCGTTAGTCGTCAGGTTCAGAGTCGTGTTATACGTCCCGCCGCCGGCGGCATTGGCATCTACCGTAACCGTAAGTGTCTGGTTCTGGCCGGGCTGAACCGTCCCGGACTGCGGCGAAAACGTAATCAACGGCGCTCCTGCTGTGCCACTTTGCAGTGCCTTGAGAGCGTTGAGCCTGCCGTTGGAAAGGCACTTGCCCTGCATCGAATCAATCGGGTCGACCGAGTTGAGAATGGCCTCTTTGATGCTCATCCCCGTAGCATTCGGATTGCGGTTCTTCAGAAGCGCCGCCACTCCTGTAACGTGCGGCGTCGCCATAGACGTCCCGCTCCAGTAATCGTAAGTATTGCCCGGCAAAGTGCTCAAAATCAGGGAGCCGGGTGCTGCCAAATCAACGCTGGACGCACCGTAGTTCGACCACGGCCGCAAATCGTCGTATCTGCCCGTTGCAGCCACAGAAATAATATTCTCGCAGGTATACGCAGCCGGATACATCGGGAAAACATCCGCATCCTGACCATTATTGCCGGCAGCGGCAATGAATAGATACCCTTTTGCGCCGGCTTCATTAATCGCATCCAACATCGCCTGAGAGTATCCGCCGCCGCCCCAGCTATTGCTCGTAATCGGTATCCCCATCGCATTGGCATATTCAAGGGCAAGAGCAGCATCCGAAATATATCCGTAACCTGCCGCACTGAGGAATTTCAACGCAACCAACTGGGCAGACCAGCATATACCCGCCACGCCGGCGTTATTGTTGGTCATCGCTGCGATAGTGCCGGAAACGTGTGTGCCGTGACCCATATCATCCATCGGGTTACTGTCATTGTTGCAGAAATCCCATCCGTGGACGTCATCCTTGTATCCGTTATTATCATCGTCTTTGCCGTTATTCGGAATTTCGCCCGGGTTCGTCCAGATATTATCGACCAGTTCAGGATGCGTATAATCGATGCCGGTATCGATGATACCTACAAAGGCATTCTCGCCGCCGGTATGAATGTCCCACGCCGCAGTAGCGCTGATGTCCGCTCCGGGTGTCCCGCCGGGATAGGTCTCGCCGGCCGCATAAATCGTCTGGCCCGTATTACGCAGCGACCACTGCTGCCCGAACTGCGTATCGTTCGGTATCACATTGGCCTTGACCTGATAATCCGGCTCAACATAAGCAACCTGCGGGTCTTTCAAAAGCATCCTGCGAATCGCCTTCAGGTCGCTTCCGCCTTCGAACTGCGACAGTATCCACTGCCGTTTCTTGGAATTTTCACTCGCAATTCCGACACCGCCGCCGGGCTTCTTCGCCCTTCCCGATTCCTTCTTAACGTTCATCTTAATACTAATATCACCGAGGGCCTTTTTGCCTTCCGCCGACAGGTTTTTGCCCGCGCCAGGCTTAAATCCTACAATCAGTCTGCCCGCTGCGTGCGGATGCTTGAACATATCGTTCTCATCAGGAACCACATCTGCATAATGCGGATTCCCAAGATGAACACCTTTGTTCTTGGACAGAATTCCGGCGCCGCCTTCGCCGATGACACCGCCCTGACCGCCCGGTGAGCCTGTGCCGCTATAATTAAACGTCAGCGCATTTTCACCGGTATTGTACAGCGCAACGGTCTTGCTGGTCAGTCCGCCGATATCCATATATATTGTCAGCGCGGCCGGCACCGTCGCCGCATGCGGAGGCACCGTCCCTGAAAGCAGACTCACGCCCGAAGTAGTGCCAAACCATACCTTCATACTTGATTCAGCCGCTATGACATTGACAGTATTGCTCGCAAGACCGTTGGTGGTAGTGTATACCGTCCACGGCGTAGAACCCATAAATTTGCTCGCGCCGCTGCCGTTCGAGCCGGCCCACACATAACCCATATTGTCAACAGCTATCGACAATGTATCATTTTTCGCCAAACCGTCGCTTTGCGTATAGGTCACCCAGCTTGAGCCGTTGAATTTGTTCACGCCGCTTGCTGTTGCAAACCATAAATTGCCGTTCGGTGCAATGGCGATTTGTCTGGTATCCAGAGATGCAAGCGGCGGCTTGCCGTAAGTTGTCCAGGTAGTGTTGTCATACTTCGACACTCCGGCGCTGGTCGCTATCCACTTGTTATTGGATGAATCGACCGTAACGTCCCTGGTTGCATTATTGGCCAGCCCGCTGTTGGTGCTGTTATACTTCGTCCAGCTTGAGCCGTTGAACTTGCATATACCTGAAGTGTTCGTGCATACCCATATATCGCCGCTGTTATCAACGGCAATTGCCCTGGTGTTATTATGAGCGATGGCGCTGTTGGCCGTGGTATATTTCGTCCAGCTTGTCCCTGTATATTTATTAACACCGCCGTTGGTGGCTACCCACTTGTTGCCGGAGCCATCGAATGTAATGTCATAAACGGTATTGTTAGCCAGTCCGCTGTTGCCGGTAGTATATTTCGTCCAGGTTGTCCCGTCATACTTGGCCAGACCGCCGCCGTTTGTCCCAAACCACCGGACCGCACTGTTCTCAATCGCCGCTCCAAGTATATTATTGTTGCCTATCGCTCCGCCGGTGTTGTTGTTGTTATAAGTTGTCCACGTCTCTATCATCGAGAAATTGGAAACCGTGATAAAGTTCGGCTCGGTCTCCGTATCACTGCCCGAAGGCCCTGTCGTCGTCAAACTCGTCGTGTAAACACCGACTGCCGTATACTGATGAGAAGGATTCTGCTGCGTGCTTGAATAACCGTCTCCGAAATTCCAGCTCCAGCCCGTAATGTTGCCCTGTGACTGGTCGGTAAAGTTCACCGTCAGTGGCGGATTGCCGCTCACAGGCAGTGCATAAAAAGCCGCAACAGGAACCGTCGGAGTGCCGACCGTAATATAATTTGTTCTGTTCTTCGTATCGCTGCCGCCGGGGCCGATTACCTTCAGGCTTACCGTATATGTCCCCTGCGAGCTGTACGTATGAGTGAATCCGGGGAAGTCCACCGTCTTCGTAGTGCCGTCCCCGAAATTCCAGCTCCACGCCGTAATGCTGCCGGTCGACGAATCAGTGAAATTCACAACTAATGGCACACCTCCGCTCGTCGGCGAACCCGTAAATCCCGCAACAGGCGCAGCCGGCGTGCTTACCGCTATATAATTCGACCGCGTCTTTACGTTGCTCCCGCCCGGCCCATAAGCCGTCAGGCTCACCGTATAATTTCCGCCGGACTGGTACGTGTGAGACGGATTTTTAACCGTACTTGTCGTGCTGTCCCCGAAATTCCAGCTCCAGCTTGTTACATTGCCGGTCGTCGTATTCGAAAACGCCACATTCAGCGGCAGAACTCCGCTCGTCGGACTGCCCGTAAAGTCCGTCACAGGCGCCGAAGGTGTGTTTACCGTTATATAATCAACCTTGGTCTCTGTATCGGCCCCGTAATATACATCATAAACCGTCAGGCTGACCGTATAAACGCCTGTCGACTGGTAAATATGATTCGTATTTCCCGAACCGCTGTACATCGTGTATGAAACCCCGTCGCCAAATGACCAGTGCCGGGTATAAATGTCCCCGCCGACAGATGTGTCCGTGAAAATCACTGCCAGCGGATATACCCCGCTTCGCGGATACGCCGTGAAATTCGCATCCATTGGCGGCGCGGTGCTGCTCACTATATAGTTGCTCCTGGTCTTACTGTCACTGCCCGCAGGACCATCCACAACCAATGTAACCGAATAAGTCCCGTTTGACTGATACGTATGAGTCGGACTCTTCGCCGTGCTTGTCCCCCCGTCCCCGAACGTCCAGCTCCAGCTTGTTATACTTCCCGTTGAAATATCATAGAAATTCACGTCCATCGGCGTATAACCGCTTGTCGGTATCGCGACAAAGTTCGCATCGGGCGGCACCGCAGGCCCAACTATAATGTAATCCGTCTTGGTCTCCGTATCAGTGCCGTAAACACTCGTGGCAGTTAATGCAACCGTATACGTTCCCTGTGAATTATAAACATGCGTCGGGTTCTGTGCCGTGCTTGTCCCGCTGTCGCCGAAATTCCAGCTCCACCCGCTGACATCCGTCCCGGTCGTCTTGTCCGTAAATATCACAGTCAGCGGCGCAGACCCGCTGTTCGTATCCGCTATAAAGTCCGCCGCAGGCACCTGTGGCCCCATCGCATTTATATAACTGTATCTGGTCTTCGAGAAATATTCGCTCGTGTAATCATCCCGCACCTTGAGCGTAACATTATACACTCCAATCGTGCTGTATGTGTACGGCGGAACCCCTGAATGAGAATCGGAATAATCGAATACCCCGTCCCCGTTGAAATCCCACTTCCACGTGTCTATCGCACCGGTCGATGTATCGGTAAAAGATACCACCAGAGGCACAAGACCGCTGGTCTTGTCCGCCACAAAGTTCGGTTCGGGCGGAGGCGCCGTTACCGTTATGTAATTGGACTTGGTCTCCACGTCGCTGCCGCCGGGACCCCTCACCGTCAGACTCACCGTATACGAACCGGGGTCATTGTAACCGTGACTGGGATTCTGATTATTGCTCGTACCGGTGTCACCGAACGTCCAGCTCCAGCTTGTGATGCTGCCCGTCGAGGTGTCCGTAAAGTTCACCGTAAGAGGCCTGTTCCCGCTGGTCGGCGAACCCGTAAAATTCGCAACAGGCGCAGGAATATTGTTCACCGTAATATAATTCGACTTACTGTTTACATTGCTCCCGCCGGGACCCGTTGCCGTCAAACTCACCGTATACGTGCCTGCATTTTGATACTGATGACTCGGATTCTGCTGTGTGCTTGTCCCGCTGTCGCCGAACGTCCAGCTCCACGCCGTTATGCTGCCTGTCGATGTATCGGTGAAATTCACCGTCAAAGGCTTATACCCGCTGGTCGGCGAACCGTAAAAATTCGCCGTCGGCGGCGGTACATCGGTTACTGTAATGTAATTAGTCTTGGTCTCCGTGTCCGTCCCCGTTGGCCCTGTAACCGTCAGTGCCACCGTATACGTGCCGGCATTTTGATATTGATGACTCGGACTCTGCTGCGTGCTTGTCCCGCTGTCACCGAACGTCCAGCTCCAGCTCGTAACAGTGCCGGTCGATGAATCCGTAAAGTTCACCGTCAATGGCTTATTCCCGCTGGTCGGCGAACCGCTAAACTGCGCATCAGGTGGAGGCGGCGTAAAATCATATTTCGTAACTCCACCCCCGCCGGTCGCAAACCAGACTATCGTCGGGCTTTCTGTGTCTATACCATTGACATTGTTGTTGGCCAAACCGTTAGCAGTGGTATATACCGTCCACGGCGTCGAGCCTGTGAACTTGCTCACCCCGCTGCCCGTATGGCCTGCCCAGACGGTCCCGTCAGAAGCTACATCAATAGCTGAAGTATCGTTCTCTGCAAGACCCTGCGCGGTCGTATAGGTCGTCCAGCTTGAGCCGTTAAACCTGTTCACCCCGCCGGCTGTCCCAAACCAAATGTCACCGTTTGGTGCTAAGGCAACTGCCTTGACACTATTGTCGGCCAAACCGCTGTTGGCCGAGGTGTATTTCACCCAGGTCGTGCCGTCATACTTGTTCGCTCCCGTAAGAGTCGCGAACCATTTGTTTCCTGAACCATCGACAACCGCATCCAGCACTCTGTTGTTGGCCAGACCGCTGTTGGCCGACGTATAAGTCGTCCAGGTTGTGCCGTCATATTTGCTGACACCGTTGGAATAGGTGCCAATCCAGATTGTTGTGCTTTGTGTGGCAACCGTCAGGCAGTTGTTACCTGCCAGGCCGCTGTTGCCCGTGGTGTACTTGGTCCAGCTTGAGCCGGTATACTTGCTCAGACCTGTGCCGGTTGCTACCCATTTGTTGCCTGAGGAATCAGAATCGATGTGATTGACAGTGTTGCCTGCCAGACCCGCTGCTGTGCCATATTTTGTCCAGGTTGTGCCGTCGTATTTGGCCACACCGCCGCCATTGGTGCCGAACCACTTGACACTGCCTGAATCGACTGCTGCGCTGTTAACGGTATTGTTGCCGACAGCGCCTCCTGTGTTGTTGTTGTTGTATGTCGTCCAACTCTCAGCATTAACCCCCGTTACGCCGGCCATTACAATAGCCAGCACAATTGTGATTGATAAATACCTTCCTCGCTTCATGTTCTTTCCCTTTCAATTTATGTTTTTATTTTTATTAACCCTGTCTTTCGGGTAAACTATTCACAATTTCCGTATGATACCGACCTTTCTCTGGTCTTGCGTCTTGTTATCCTCCTCTGGATAAATCCTCACATCAGTCAAGCGTGGCAGCTATCACCGGCCGCCACGCCTAAAATTACCTTTATTCCTGTTACCTGGTTAGTTCGCTGGAACATCAAGAACGTCGACTCCGCCATATCCGGTTATCCACATCCTGGTAGAAGTCTGCATATACAGCGAATAGCCTACACCATACCAGGTCTGCAGGCAGTTATATCTGCTCCATTTGTTCGTTGCGGGGTCAAATTTGAATATTCCGCCGGACCAGCCTCCCGATTCTGTAAATGCGACCCATACCACGCCATTCGAACCAAACCCGAATTCGCCTCCTATTATCTGGGTCTGCCACGGCAGGCCATTCTCCGAGTTATACACCGTCCAATTGGTCCCGTCAAATTTGCTTATGCCCAAATCGCTCAGGACCCATATATCGCCGTTTGGAGCAACTCTGACATCGTGAGCATTCGAGTCAGCCAACTGGGTACAATACATAGTCCAGTTACTCCCGTCGAACTTAAGCACACCGTTGCCTTTAGTGTCGTAGCCGTTGCCGCGGGTCGCAATCCACTTATTGCCCGCTGCGTCAACAGCAAGGCCGTCCGGATACACGGTGCCGGGACCGGTCGGTGCATTATAGGTCGTCCAGCTATTAGTGCCGTTAAAGCTTATCAACCTGTAGGCGACAGTCATCCAGATAAGATTCCCGTTCTGGATTGCTACACTATCAACCCAGCCAAGGTCTCTATAACCGTTCTGAATGCCCCAGTTCGTAAACTGGCTTCCATTATATTTAGTTAACCCCATTGCGTTTCCTATCCAAAGATTGTTGGACGAATCCAGGGCAAGACTGTTGAGCGCATTGTGCTGCAATCCGCTGTTCTTTCTGTAATTGGTCCAGGCCGAGCCGTTAAATTTGCACAGACCGCCGAATTCAGGGTCAACACCGGCATTCGTTGCCGCAACCCAGACAGTACCGCTGCTGTTAACAACTACGTCCATAAACGAATCAACTGAGCCAAGGATACCATTTCCCTGTAGGGCAATTTGGTCGTACGGGTAGTGAGTTAAACTGATGCCTATCGCAGATAGATTGACGACTATGCTCGGATTGTCCTGCGCATTGCTATGCACAGTCATAGTCGTGCTCTTATTGCTGATGTCGGTCGGTGTAAATGTAACCGGTATATAAACCGAACTGTATGCCGGCACATTCATCGGCAGAGACGCACTTGTCGTAAAGTGTGAATCGCCGATGCTTACCGAGTTAATCGTGGTTGCGCTGTTGCCGTTGTTTTTCAGCCGGATGGTCTTCTGTGCAGGCTGTCCAAGCAGAACCATTCCATAATCATAAGTGGGAATCATTGCTGAAAGCCGTCGATAACCGCCGGTTACTGTTATAGTCATAGGAATCCACATCGTCGCCTTTGCAGGGTCATTTGTCGTAAGACTCAAGAATGTGTTATATGTTCCCACACCGGCCATATTGGCATCGACCGTAACTGTAAAGACCTGGTTCTGCCCGGCCTGCACTGACCCTGACTGCGGTGTAACCGTAATCAGAGGCGAACCCGCTATACCGCTCTGGATGGCCTTATACGCATTCAACCTGCCGTTGGAAAGACACTTGCCCTGCATAGAATCAATCACGTCTACCGTGTTGAGAATCGTCTCCTTAATGGCCGATCCCCACGCATTGGGGGTCCGGCTCTTAAGAAGCGCCGCCACTCCTGTAACGTGCGGCGTTGCCATAGAAGTGCCGCTCCAATAATCATATTGATTACCCGGCAGAGTGCTCAAAATAAGAGAGCCGGGCGCAGCCAAATCAACGCTGTCCGCACCATAGTTCGACCACGGCCTCAAATCGTCGTATCTGCCTGTCGCAGCCACGGAGATAATATTGTCGCAGGTATACGCAGCCGGATACATTGGGTTAGTATCGGCATTCATTCCACTGTTGCCGGCAGCGGCGATAAATAGATACCCTTTTGCGCCCCCCTCGTTAATTGTGTCCACCATCGCCTGCGAGTATCCGCCGCCACCCCAGCTATTGCTCGTAATCGGTATCCCCATTGCATTGGCATATTCAAGGGCGGTAACGGCATCCGATATGTATCCGGAGCCTGACGCATCGAGGAACTTCAATGCAACTAATTGAGCAGACCAGCATATACCCGCTACACCGGCGCCGTTATTGGTCATCGCTGCGATAGTCCCTGCACAATGCGTCCCGTGACCCATATCATCCATCGGGTACTTGTCGTCATTGCAGAAATCCCAACCGTGAACGTCGTCTATATACCCGTTGCCGTCGTCATCCTTGCCGTTACCTGCTATTTCGCCCGGGTTCGTCCAGATGTTATCCACCAGCTCAGAATTCGTATAATCAATACCGGTGTCGATGATTCCAACCCAGGCGTTCTCGCCGCCGGTATGAATGTCCCACGCTGAAGTCGCACTGATATCTGCTCCGGGTGTCCCGCCGGGATAGGTATCGCCGGCTATGTAAAGACTCTGGCCGGTATTCCGCAGCGACCACTGGTTTCCAAATTGCGAATCGTTCGGTATCACATTGGCCTTGACCCTGTAATCCGGCTCAACATAAGCAACCTGCGGGTCTTTCAAAAGCATCCTGCGAATCGTCTTCAGGTCCTGACCGCCTTCGAACTGCGCCAGCATCCATTGCCGCTTTTGAGACTTTCCGCCAACAGCGGCACCGGCGACATTAGGCTGTTTCGCTCTTCCTGATGCCTTCTTAACGGTCATCTTGACGCCAATATCGCCAAGGGCATTTACACTTTCCGCCGACAGGTTTTTGCCTGCGCCGCTCTTAAATCCTACAATCAATCGCCCCGCTGCGTGCGGATGCCTGAACATATCATTCTCATCAGGAACCACATCTGCATAATGCGGATTGCCAAGATGGTTGCCTTTGTTCTTCAGAGTCAAACCTCCGGCTCCACCTTCGCCGATGACACCGCCCTGGCCACCCGGCTGACCTTCACCGACACCATTAAACGTAAGGGCGCTTTCGCCGGTATTGTATAGGGAGAAGGTCTTGTTGACCGAACCGCCGGTGTCTATATTAACTACCAGCGATACAGGCACCGCAGCCGCATGTGCAGGTTCAACTCCTGACATCTTGCTCACACCCGCACTCGTCCCAAACCACAGAAGTTTATTTGTCTCAGCCGCTATCGCATTGACTGTGTTGCTTGCAAGACCGTTTGTAGTGTTGTAAACCGTCCACGGCGTAGCTCCCAGAAACTTGCTCAATCCCGAACCATTTGAGCCGGCCCACACAATTCCCATATTGTCAACCGCAATTGACAAAGTGTCATTCTTCGCCAGCCCATCGCCTTGCACGTATGTCGTCCAACTGGTGCCGCTGAGTCTGTTCACACCGCTCAGCGTTGCAACCCACTTGTCGCCGTTTGGCGCAACAGCTACCGCACGGGTATCAAGCGATACAAGCGGCGGCTTACCGTATGTTGTCCAGGTGGTGTTGTCATACTTCGATACACCGCCTCCGGTTGCTATCCACTTATTATTGGATGAATCCACGGTAACGCCTCTGACAGTATTAGCAGCCAGGCCACTGTTGGCTGTTGTGTATTTCGTCCAGCTTGTGCCGTTGAATTTGCATAATCCCGAAGAGTATGTGCCGACCCATACGTCGCCGCTGTTATCAACTGCGATGCATCTGGTGCTGTTGCTGGCCAGAGCACTGTTGCCGGAGGTGTATTTTGTCCAGCTTGTGCCGGTATACTTGTTTACCCCGCCGTTGGTGGAAACCCATTTGTTGCCTGAGCCGTCAAACGCAACAGCATAAACGGTGTTATTTGCCAGCCCTTGTGAAGTGCCGTACTTTGTCCACGTTGTCCCGTCATACTTGGCCAGTCCCCCGCCGTTGGTGGCAAACCACCTGACGCCGCCGGTCTCCACCGCTGCCCCATTAATAACGTTATTACCGATAGCCCCGCCCGTGTTGCTGTTGTTGTAAGTGTTCCACGTCTCCATCATAGAGAAGTTGGAAACCGTAATAAAGTTCGGCTCAGTTTCAATATCGCTGCCGTAAGGCCCTGTTGCCGTCAAACTCGCCGTATAAACGCCCACAGAAGTATACTGATGAGACGGGTTCTGCTGCGTGCTTGAATAACCATCACCGAAACTCCAGCTCCGGCTTGTAATATTACCAACCGACTGGTCGGTAAAATTCACCGTTAGAGGCGGATTGCCGCTCACCGGCAAGGCATAAAAGGCTGCCACCGGAACCGTCGGCGCCGTGACTGTAACATAATTCGTTCTTGTCTGCATATTGCTGCCGCCCGGACCGGTCACCTTCAGGCTCACCGTATATGTCCCCTGTCCGGTATATGTATGCGTAAAGCCGGGGAAGTCGTTTGTTTTCGTAACTCCGTCGCCGAATGTCCAGTTCCACGCTGTAATACTGCCTGTCGACGAGTCGGTGAAGTTCACAGATAATGGCGAGGCACCGGTGGTCGGCGAACCGCTAAATCCCGCAACCGGCGCAGGAGGATTGCTCACAGATATATAACTTGACCGCGTCTTTGTATTGTTGCCGCCCGGTCCGTATGCCGTCAGGCTTACCGTGTAATTGCTGCCAGTCAGATATGTATGCGACGGGTTCCTCGCCGTGCTTGTCCCGCTGTCCCCGAACGTCCAGCTCCAGCTGGTCGCATTGCCCGTAGTCGAATTTGTGAAATTCACCGTCAACGCTGCCGTCCCGCTGGTCGGACTGCCGGTAAAATCTGCAACTGGAGCGGGCGGATTGTTGACCGTAATATAACTGACCTTCGTCTCCGTATCAATGCCGTAATGACCGTCATACACCTCCAGACTCACCGTGTAAACGCCCGCTGACCGGTAAATATGATTTGTATTACCCTGGCTTGTGCTGCTGCTTGTGCCTCCGTCGCCGAACGTCCAGACCCAATGGTAAATGTCGCCGCCGATTGATGTGTCCATAAAAACCACCGTCAGCGGATATGCTCCGCTTCTCGGATACGCCGTGAAATTCGCATCCACAGGCGGTGCAGTGTTGACCACTATATAGCTGCTCTTCGTCACGCTGTCGCTGCCCGCTGGACCATCCACAACTAATGTGACCGTGTAAGTCCCGGTCGATTGATACGTATGAGACGGATTTTGAACGTTGCTCGTACCGCTGTCCCCGAATGTCCAGCTCCAGCTTGTTATGCTCCCCGTAGATATATCGATAAAGTTCACGTCCATAGGAGCATAGCCGCTGACCGGCTCCGCGGTAAAATCGGCATCGGGCACCACGGGCGGCCCAACTATAATATAATTCGTTATGGTCTTGGTGTCCGTCCCGTAAGCGTTCGTTGCCGTCAATGAAACCGTATATGTCCCCTGCGAATTGTAGGTATGAACGGGGTTCTGCACCGTGCTTGTCCCGCTGTCACCGAAAGTCCAGCTCCATCCGCTCACATCCGTTCCCGTCGTCCTGTCTGTAAATACGACCCTCAGCGGCAGCGGTCCGCTGTTCGGCTCAGCCGTAAAGTCCGCAGTCGGAGGCTGCGGATTGTTCACTGAAATATAATTGTATCTTGTCTTGGAGTAGTATTCGCTCGTGACGTTGTCCCTTATCTTAAGCGTAACATTATACACCCCCGCCGTGCTGTATATAGTCGGCGGAACAGTCGGATGGGAATCCGAATAATCGAAAACTCCGTCCCCGTTGAAGTCCCACTTCCACGTGTCGATATTCCCTATGGATGAATCGGTAAACTGCACCGTCAATGGCACAAGACCCGACGTTACATCCGCTACAAAATTCGGCTCCGGCGGCGGCGAATTTACCGTAATATAATTTGACCTTGTCTTTATATTGCTCCCGCCGGGACCAGTAACCGTAAGGCTCACTGAATATGTCCCGCCGTTATAGTAAGTGTGCGTCGGGTTCTGATTATTGCTCGTCCCGCTATCCCCGAACGTCCAGTTCCAGCTCGTAATAGTTCCCGTAGACTGGTCCGTGAAATTCACTACCAGCGGCTTCATCCCGCTCGTCGGCGAACCCACAAAGTTCGCAACAGGCGCAGGAACAGTGTTCACTGTAATATAATTTGTCTTCGTGTTTATATTGCTTCCGCCAGGCCCCGTAACAGTCAAACTAACAGTATACGTCCCCGCATTATTGTAAATGTGACTCGGACTCTGAAGCGTACTCGTTCCGCTGTCCCCGAATGTCCAGCTCCAGCTCGTAATGTTTCCTGTTGACTGGTCTGTGAAATAAACCGTCAAAGGCTTATATCCACTCGTAGGAGAACCGCTGAAATTCGCAACAGGCGGCGCATAGTCTGTTACTACAATATAATTGGTCTTGGTCTCTATATCGCTCCCGCCGGCTGCCGTTACCGTCAGGCTGACCGTATATGAACCCGAATTATTATAAACGTGACTTGGATTTTGTGCCGTGCTTGTGCCGCTGTCGCCGAATGTCCAGCTCCAGCTTGTTGGATTATTCGTCGACGAATCAGTGAAATTCACCGTCAATGGCTTCACCCCGCTCGTAGGCACACCTGTAAACTGCGCAACTGGCGGAGGCGGCGAAAAATCATACTTGCTCACTCCACCGCCGCCGGTTCCAAACCAGACTATCGTGGGGCTTTCAGTGTCTATACCATTGACATTGTTGTTGGCCAGCCCGTTGGTGGTGGTATATACCGTCCAGGGTGTTGAGCCTGTGAACTTGCTCACCCCGCTGCCGGTATGGCCTGCCCAAACGGTCCCGTCAGAAGCAACATCGATAGATGCAGTATCGTTCTCCCCAAGCCCCTGGGCGGTCGTATAGGTCGTCCAGCTTGAACCGTTGAACTTGTTCACCCCGCCGGCTGTGCCAAACCAAATATCGCCGTTTGGGGCTGCGGCTACCGCCTTGACGCTATTATTGGCCAAACCCTGCGCGGTCGTATAGGTCGTCCAAGTCGTGCCGTTATACTTGCTTACACCGGTAAGTGTTGCAAACCATTTGTTTCCTGAACCGTCAACTACTGCATCCAGCACGCGGGCATTGGCTATGCCGCTGTTACTGGTGTTATACGTTGTCCAGCTTGAACCGTCAAACTTGCAGGCGCCCTTATCATAAGTGCCGACCCATATCACCGCCCCTTCAGTGGCAATTGTCAGGCAGTTGTTGCCCGCTATACCGCTGTTGGCTGTGGTATACTTCGTCCAGCTTGTGCCGGTATACTTGCTGGCGCCTGTGCCGGTTGCTACCCATTTATTGCCTGAAGAGTCGAAATCAATGTGATTAACCGTGTTGCCGGCCAGGCCTTGCGAGGTACCATACTTTATCCAGGTTGTTCCATCATATTTGGCCAATCCCCCGCCGTTGGTGCCAAACCACTTGACACCACCCGACTCACAAGCCGCTCCATTTATGGTATTATTGCCTATCGCTCCCCCCGTATTGGAATTGTTGTATGTCGTCCAGCTCTCGCCATACACCCCCGATACACCGGCCATCACAATAACCAGCGCAACTACGATTGATAAAAATCTTCCTCGCTTCATGTTCTTTCCCTTTCAACTTATGTTTTTATTTTTATTAACCCTGTCTTTCGGGTAAACTATTTACAAATTCCGTATGATACCAACCTCCTGATGTTTCTGGACTGGAGTTTTGCGACTTGAAATAAGGCGTGAACGGCTTGAACAAATTCCTTGGATTAACACTCCAACCTCCTTTGTCCGCAAACAACACGATGATAACGAAAATGCCGATTATATCGAGTAGTGCAACAAAATTTCTGTAAATTCGTTTGCTACGATATACACAACTCTCGCATAGCTCGGAAGGAGCCCCGAAGGGGCGACTGACGAGCTATGCGTCGCCAATCCAGCCGATACCGGCAGGC
>Ga0315282_10003985_pt1 | contig 26083 bp, 17 predicted proteins | sample YL17G07_20_MG_FD_203693 | JGI IMG/M metagenome (GOLD analysis project Ga0315282, IMG submission 203693) | Sediment microbial communities from Yellowstone Lake, YNP, Wyoming, USA - YL17G07_20 | ecosystem: Environmental > Aquatic > Freshwater > Lake > Sediment | place: USA: Wyoming | collected... | reverse complement strand
AGCGATTCGTCGGGCGGTACGTCGCATGCGGCGTCGCCCCCGGCTGATCCGGTCGTTTTTCAGGCGTCCAAGAGGTCTTTCTTTTGTCGGAACATCAATCTATTAATGCAGATGTCCCTAGGTGGCTAGAATACGCGTTGGTAAAGCAGGCATTTGAAGCCCAGAGGAGCAAGCTTGATAACGGGAACAATCCTCAAGAGCCGACAATATCAGAATCCGAAAAGGCAGACATGAAGGTATTTCTTAAGGAAATATATCAAACGCTCCCTCTGGTTGGGATCAATTCCTTTGAGACACCCAAAACCGTCGCGAGACCTTCCGACCGGGAGCAAAAAGGTATTGCTGATAAAGACACCGTCATTGTTCCAGCGAAGGAAGAGGGATTCAAACGGGTATTTCTTGGACAGAATTGCTGGCATGCAATTCGTATTTCAGGTGGAATGCTTGGCAAAATAAGATACATTGCCGCATATCAATCCGCCCCCGTCTCAGCGATCACCTATTATGTGGAAGTTGACAGGATTGAACCTTATGCAGATGAAGGATACTACAAACTGATATTCAAGAAACCCGCCACGAAAATGGCCCATCCGATCCCTTTTGGTGATTCACTGCCAGGATTGATGCAGGGACCCAAATATACCCGATTTGAAAGACTAAGCGGTGCAAAGAAGGTCGCTGACCTGTTTAATTAAGCAGTTTTTTTCAGAATTCTACCACTTGGCGAAAGTAAATCCGCGAACTTCCTCACTGCCATTATTTCGACCGCCACCCCATTCGTATCTGCTCCGTATGATGCAGTTCAGTTTGGGATCGCTAGGCTTAGTAGCATGTATGGCAACGAACGAATTATCGGGTAAAACTGCTTCCACAATCCCGATATGGATTAGTTCCTTGGGCTTTTTGGCGACACCAGTAACGGGGGCTTCATCAAAGAACACCAAATCCCCCGGAATGGGTCTTCTTAGTGAAACAGGACATCCGTGCGCTTCGCACCATTCAAATATTTGGTGGACGCCATTCCAGTCATCCCGGATGATTCTTATATCGTGATGGGCGCAGGTTTTGTATATTTCCGACACCAGACCGGAACAATCAATTGAAGTGGAAGAGCAGCCACCGCGGTCATATTTAGGATGAAAACGATATCGTTGTTCGGCCTCAAATACCAGCGCGTATCGCTGGTTGAATTCCTCATTGAATCGAGATTTCTGAACCTGCTCCAAATGTCGGTTTACGCCGATTACGGCTAGTACCGCAAATAGGCCTAGGGCTATGAGCCAGATGGCAATCGATGCAAAATAGGGCAATGGTGTTATGCCTTTTGCCCGGCAGAAACGAGTTCGGGATGCCGAAACGATTGTTCGGTATAGCGTCCGTGGGCTGAAGGGGCGGAACTTACGCGAGGATTTCATGAGGGATAGAGATTAAGCCGACTGGGGGACTCGAACCCCCACGGTGTTTCCACCAGTGCCTTGGGAGGGCGCCGCGTCTGCCAGATACGCCAAGCCGCCATAATGGCCTTTCGGTAATCCTGTATGGTGCCTTTTTGTTTACATGTGAGAGCATATCCGACCTCCTCGGTTGACAGAATAGCAGATTTCGAGGTATTTGTAAACATATGAACAAGAACCGTTCAACACGCGAAAACGACAACATTACGAGGTTTTCAGTGCGCCTTAGGCAGTTACGCCTTGCCTTGGGGCTATCCATGGACGAACTGGTGGGTAAGATAGGGGGGGTAGTTTCCAAGCAGGCCCTATCCAAGTATGAGCGGGCTCTAATGGTTCCTTCGCCATCCGTGCTCGCGAAACTGGCCAGTGCGTTGGGCATCAAGACAGTCTTCTTCTTCCAGGAGCCCCAGGCGACATTCTCCTTCCTTGGATTTCGTAAGAGGTCCGGTCTCGGAAATCGCGAACAAAAGCGATTGCAGAATATGCTGACATATGAACTAGAGAAGCGCATCCGTCTCTGCGCCATCACGAATCAGACTAACCTGCCCGTATTACCCCTGAATAGATTTCTTGTGCGCAAACTGGAGGACAGTGAGCGTGCAGCCGAAAATCTTCGGAAGTTATGGAAATTGGGTCTTGCTCCAATCGCGAACTTGACGCGGGTTCTGGAGGAAAACGGCATTCAGGTTCTTGTTATCCAGGCACACGAGAAATTTGACGGGATATCCGCTATCGCTTCCATAAACTCGCCCCGAATTCGCCTTGGAGCTGTAATCGTTCGTAATGGTCTACCTGGGGACAGGCAACGGCTAAGTCTTGCCCATGAGTTAGGCCACTTGGTATTGCGCATAGCCAAAGGGTGCAATGAAGAAAAAGCCGTCTTCCGTTTTGCGGGCGCCTTTTTAGCCCCTGCCGAGACCCTGCGTGCGATGACCGGAAATAGGCGAACGAATGTAACATCGGATGAACTGCTAATGCTGAAGAAACAATTCGGCATAAGCATGGCGGCTGGAATATACCGGCTCCATGATTTGGGGATCATCAGTAACGCGGAAGCCCGCAATCTTTGGCAATATCGAAACGCCCATGGCTGGCGGAAAGTTGAACCAGAGCCAATTCTTGAAGAAAAACCTCAGTGGATTCGGCAGGTATCTCTGAGGGCAATAGCCGAGGGATTGATATCCAGTGACGAAGCCGAAAGACTCTATGGACAAAGCATAACGAAAAGAATGGAGGGGCAGAGACTATCCCCAACGATTCTCATGCGGATGCCATTGGAGCAGCGTCGCCGGATCATGGCCCAAGCAGTCGCAAAATATAACGCAGTACGCGAGCGGGAAAGGTAATGGCTTCCTTGCCCGATCCGAAGAGGGGGGAGGTATGGCGTGTTGATCTTGAACCCGCGTTTGGAAGCGAAATACAGAAGATTCGTCCTGCGTTGGTCATCAGCTCAAACGATATTGACCGGGTTCCTGTTCGCCTGGTAGTGCCCATTACGGAGTGGAAAGCAAAGCATGACGGCCGTCCATGGGTAACGCGGATAGAACCGTCCGCAAAGAACGGCCTGGAAAAGGTCAGTGCTGCGGATCCCCTACAAACGAGGTGCCTATCCATTGAGCCGAGACGGTTCAAAATATGCGTGGGAATATTGGACGCCGACCTGTTGAGGAAGTGGTGTCCGGGCTTGCCATCGTCGCGGAGTATAAGTGAGATGGGTGGGTATTGTTTGAAAGAAACCCGTTGGCGGGTATTTGATAGTCTGATAGCGATATGATTTATCCAACCCACGAGAAATGGCCTCCATCGCGCGATAGCGCGATGACGGCATTTGGGGCCTAATGAGAATTCCCTATGTAATCGACAACCAGGCGGCGGTGATGGCCGACGTCCTTAACGGGGTGCTGGCGGAGCACGGGGGGCGGTCGCTCGACGTGGCGACGGCCTATTTCACGGTTGGCGGTTTCGGGAAACTGCGCGCCGGCCTGGCCGGCCTCGGGAGCATGCGGCTTCTGCTGGGGTCCGAACCGGAGGGGGGCAAGGATATCGGCATACACCCTGAACCCGATGCCATCAAGGGGCTTATCCGGAACGACCTGGAGAATCTTCCGTTTTCCGAGGATAACCTCCGGCTGGTGGAGGACACAATCGCATTTCTGCGCCGGGAAACGGTCCAGATCCGGCTTGCCACCGGGGGATTCCTGCACGCCAAGTGCTGGCTGTTTTATGCCGACCGGCCCGGCCAGCAGTTGATATTCGACAGGTTCCGGCCGATACTCGCGATAGTCGGGTCGTCAAACTTTACCGGGCCGGGGCTGACCACTAATCGCGAATTGAACCTTACACACAAGGTTTTGCTTGAGGCGGAGGCTGTGGAGGACCGGGAGGCCGCGGATGCGGTTCGCTGGCTTAGCGATGCGGCGCCCAGCGAAAAGATAACCCCGGTAAATCGCCAACTCCTTAAATCCGAAGTCGGGGCGCGGGCAATTATCGAATTGGAACAGTGGTATGGTCGGCAGTGGGAGGAGGCCCGGGACTTCAAGGAAGAACTTATCGCCATCCTTGACGCATCCAAGTTCGGGAAGCGGGAATACTCTCCCCATCAGGTGTATCTAAAGGCGCTTTACGAGTATTTCCGGGGCGATTTGGGTGATGAAACTCCCGCGGGAGTGCGCTCCGCCATTGAATTGGCGGAATTCCAGGAGGACGCCGTAAAGAAAGCCCGCAAAATACTCGGGCGCTATGACGGGGTGATGATCGCGGATTCGGTCGGGCTGGGAAAAACATGGATAGGGAAGAAACTGCTCGAAGACTATGCCTATCACCAGCGGCTGAAGGCGCTGGTGGTCTGTCCGGCCAGCCTGCGGGAGATGTGGGAGCGGGAACTGCGTTCCGCGACGATATCCGCCCGGGTGCTGACACAGGAGGAACTTGGGCGACAGGAGTTCGACCCGGTCCCGCTGATGGATGCGGATGTCGTTTTGGTGGATGAGTCGCACAATTTCCGGAACCGGCTTTCCCAGCGGTATCAGGCCCTTGAGTCGGTGCTTACGGGAAACGGCGGCAAGGGAAAAGCCGGAGAACGCAAGAAGGTAATTCTTTTGTCGGCGACGCCCATCAACAATGACCTATTTGATTTGTACCACCAGATAAACCTGATTACGCAGGGGAACCGCGCCTATTTCGCCGGGTGCGGGATTGGCGACCTCCTCAAATACTTTCAGGCGGCGAGGCGAGACTTCTCCGCCGGGGGCAGGGCGGCCGCGATTTTCAACCTGCTTGAGGAAATCGTCATTCGGCGGACCCGGGCATTCATCAGGCGGGCCTATCCCGAAGCCACCATCAACGGACAGCCGGTGAAGTTCCCGGAACGCAGGCTCAAAACGGACCGTTATGACCTTGAACACACCTATCGGGGGATTTACGGGGAGGTCGTCCGGGGAGTGGAGGCACTCAAGCTGGCCCCCTACAACCTTGAGAAATACAAGAAAGCCGAAGTCGATAAGGACTCATTTGAGGAGGGACGGCAGGAGGCGCTGGTCGGCATTTTCAAGAGCCAATACCTCAAGAGGTTCGAGTCCAGCGTGGCGGCGTTTCGCATCAGCCTTGACCGGGCACTGAAGTTTTTCCAGACTTTCGAATCGTACCTGCTTGACGGTAAACTCCTGAAATCCGCCGATTTCCAGCGGGCGATGAGGTTTCTGGCACGGGAGGATGAGGAGGACGACGCCACACCGGTCTCATTGGCGGAAGAGATGGACGCCGACGCCGACGCACGGGAAGCGCTGGCGGGCATGGAAGCGGTTAATCCCGCGGAGTATGACCTCCGGAAGCTCCACGAAGCCGTCCAGCACGATGTCGGCATTTTGAGCGGACTGTGGAGGCGGGTGGCGGATATCAAACCCGAAGACGACGCCAAGCTGGCGCGCCTGAAGGAAATGGTCGGCGGGGAATTGAAGGGCCGGAAACTCCTGATATTCACCCATTACAAGGACACGGCCAGGTATCTCCACGGAGAGTTGACCGACAGCAAGTCCCCGATAGGCAAATGGATAGGGGAACACCTAAAGGGGGTGCTGATACGCCGCATGGATAGTGGAGCGGATTCGGTGGAACGGGAGCGCATCGTCCAGGCCTTCGCCCCCAAAGCCAACGGCCGGACGGGAGAAAAGGGGGCAGGGCAGGAAATCGACATTCTCGTGTCCACCGACGTCCTTTCCGAAGGCCAGAATCTGCAGGATTGTTCGACGCTGCTCAATTATGATTTGCACTGGAACCCCACGAAGATGGTGCAGAGGGCGGGGCGGATTGACCGGCTTGGCCAGGATGCCGCCTCATTGTGGATTCGCAATATGTTTCCCGAGGCGGGATTGGAACAACTGCTGGGCCTCGTGGAGCGTTTGAGCGAAAAGATCGCCAGCATAGACAAATTGGGACTGCTTGACGCGAGCGTCCTTGGAGAGACGGTCCACCCCCGGAACTTCAACACCCTGCGGAGAATTCGGGAGGAGGACGGGAGCGTCATCGAGGAGGAGGAGGCCCTGAGCCAGCTCGCCAGCAGTGAATTCCTCCTCCAGGAATTGCGCAACGCCCTGGCAACCGGGGGGAGGGAGCCGATTGAGGACCTGCCCGATGGAATCCATTCCGGGCTGGTGAGGCCCGGCGCCCGGGGAGTATTCTTTGCTTTCAAGGCAGGCGCCGGGGGCGGTGAGCGGCACTTCTGGAGATATGTGGACTTAATGGAAAACCGGGTAATCGAGAACAGGTTCCTCATCGCCAGCCGGATTGCCTGCGAACGGGACACGCCGAGGGTGGTGGACCCCGGAATGGCCCGGGACGTCTTTGCCCGGCAGGAACAGGCGATAGAGGACATCATCAAATCAGTGCAGGCCCAGCAGGCCGTGCAGGCGGTTCCCCCGCCGCTGGACCCCATTCAACAGGCTGTGGCGACGGTTTTACAGACTTCCATCAACCACCCCGATTTCTCCCGTGCACGGATAGTGGGCGCCATTCGGTGGCTGGGAGAGCCGATGGGAACGGTGCAGATAAGGTCACTCAAGGATTCGCTGAAGCGGTTCCAGAAGGACGGGAACGCCGGGCGTATGGTGGCGGATGTCGAGGAACTCAAGGCGCGCTTTGGTGAACGGGCCGCGACCGGTCAAGGCGCGCCGCCCTTGCGATTGGCGAGGGAGAACTTACAATTGGTCTGCTACGATTTCCTGTCGGGGGGCTAGGCTTACCGGTTGGCAGAGCCCTTTATTGGGGCGGATCAGCGCCGGAGCAGTTTCAACAGGCGGGAGTGGATGAGGCCGTTCGTGGCCAGGAGGGAAGGGGAGCGCCAGTCCTCATGCCCCTTCCAGTCGGTGGCCCGGCCGCCCGCCTCGCTCACGATAAGCCCGGTAGGGGCGTTGTCCCAGGGCTTCAGGTCCGCCTCGAACATGGCCTCGGCCTGGCCGCGCGCCACGAAGGCGTAGGACCAGCAGTCGCCGAAACAGCGCGTGCTGTGGCATTTTGAGGCTATCTTCGCCAGGTTTTTCAGCGCCTTGTCGCGGACGAAATAGGACAGTCCTCCGTAAAGGACATAGGAGCGGCGGAGGTCACGGACGCGCGACACACGCAGGCGCCTGCCGTTGAGGAACGCGCCCTTCCCCCGCACCGCCCAAAGCGTTTCATCAAGCGCGGGGAGGTGCATCACGCCGTGGGTGACGCGCCCGCGGAAGATCCGTGCAATCAGGCAGCCCCAGAACGGGATGCCGCGGATGAAGTTCTTCGTGCCGTCGATGGGGTCGATGGTCCAGACCGCCTCCGCGCTTCCTCCCGATGTCCCGTATTCTTCCCCGATGAACCCGTCGCCGGGGAAGGCGCGGGTGAGCAGGCGGCGAATGGCCTCCTCGCCCGCCCGGTCCGCGTCCGTCACCGGCGAGGAATCGCTCTTGTACCCGACCCTGACCCGGCCGCGGAAGACGCGGAGCGCGATGTCCCCGGCCTTGCGTGCGGCCGCGAGGGCGGCAGGCAGGATGGCTCTGTCTGAAGGCACGATACATCCTACAGCGAACGTCCAATATGGTCTATCAACAACTGCTGAGAAGCCACTGGTGGTCAGGAATTTCGGGATTACACCAGTGGCTTCTATAATAACCGGGATGCTCCCCGTCCAGGTCACGCAGAACATCGTGGAAACCGCCGGTCCCGGCGGTTCCTCAATACTTTCCGAGGAGCTTCCATACGTACTTTCCGCCACCATAGGCGTATGGGTGCGGGGGGGATCGCGCCTCGAGAATGGCTCGGAACGGGGCCTGACGCACTTCCTTGAGCATATGTTCTTCAAGGGGACCAAACGGCGGACCGCCCGGCAGATTGCCGAGGAGCTGGATGCCGTGGGCGGTCACCTCGACGCGGCGACCGGCCGGGAGCACACCTGCTTCTACGCACGGGTCCTCGGGCAGCACCTGCCGCTGGCCGTGGAAGTGATAACCGACTTCCTCCAGAACTCGCTGTTCCGCCCGGAGGACATCAAAATGGAGCGTGGCGTGGTTCTGGAGGAGATTCGCTCGGTGGAGGATGATCCCGACGACTTGGTATCGGAACACCTGCTGGAGACGCTGTTCGGCGACCACCCGTTGGCCCGCCCCATTCTGGGGAAGGCGGACACCATAGGCGCGGTGGACCGGGACGCCCTCCTGGCGTTCCGTGACCGTAATTATTCCGCGCCGCGCCTGACCATCGCCGCCGCCGGCGCGGTCAGCCACGCCGAGGTGGCGCGGCTGGTAGAACCGCTGTGCTCGTCGCTGGCCAAGGGAAGCCCGGCCCCGGCGGTCACGCCACCGCGGACGTATGCCCGCCAGCAGGTCACCTTGAAAAAGCATGAGCAGGCCCACCTGGCGCTGGGAGCGCCGGGGCTCCGTTTCGACCACCCCGACCGGTACGTGCTGATGGTCCTGAACAACCTGCTGGGCGGGAGCATGTCATCGCGGCTCTTCCAGGAGGTCCGGGAAAAGCGCGGCCTCGCCTACAGCATATACTCGTCGGTGGAGACCTTCCTGGATACCGGGCTTATCTTCATCCAAACCTCGTGCGAGCCGGCGAAGTTCGGCGAGACGGTCCGGGTGATAGGCGATATCCTGGCGGAGGTGGCCAAGAAAGGCGCGATGGATTCCGAGGTCGAGCGCTCCCGCGAGCAGTTGAAGGGGAACATGTTCCTCGGGCTCGAAGCCACGGCCAACCGGATGACGCGGCTGGCGGCCTCGCACATGTACCATGGGCGGGTCATCCCGTTGGAGGAACTCATGGAGTCAGTCGATGCGGTGACTCCCGAGGCGGTCCGGGAACTCGCCAAGCGCCTTCTCGTCGCGGGGGCGTTTTCCTCCGCCGTGGTCGGGCCCGGCGAAGAGGCGCAATACCGCATCCCCTGGATTGCGGGGGGGGCCGCGCAGACGTGAAGGTCCCGCATTCCTGGCTCGCCGAGTTCGTCCCCGGGCTGCCCGGGCCGCGCGAGACCGCGGCGGCGCTCGTCCGCGCCGGGCTGCCGCCCGCCTCGGTCCTTCCCTACACCTCGGCGTATTCGGACGTGGTCGTGGGGAAGGTGGTTTCGGCGGGGAAGCACCCCAACGCCGACCGGCTGAGCCTGTGCGAGGTCGAGTCGGGCGGCGAGAAATACGCCGTGGTGTGCGGCGCGCCGAACGTGAAGGCGGGGGCAAAGTACCCGTTCGCGCTGCCGGGCGCGCGCCTGCCGGGCGGGAAGACGATAACGGCGGCGGTCATCCGCGGGGTGGCTTCGAACGGGATGCTCTGCTCGGCGGCCGAGCTCGGCATGGGGACCGACGCGGCCGGCATACTTGAAATCGACGCGAGCCTGCCCACGGGCGAGCCCTTCGTGCCGAAGCCGGAGGACTGGGTGCTGGACGTCGAGGTGACGCCCAACCGCGGCGACGCGCTCTCGATAGTGGGCGTGGCCCGTTCGGTGGCCGCCATCCTCGGCAAGCCGTGGAAATACCCGTGGAAGATAGGGAAACCGAGGGAGGGCCCTTCGACTCGGCCTTCGGCCTCGCTCAGGGCGGCTGCCGGGACGGCAGCCGGGGCGGGCTGGAGCGTCAGGGTGGAGGACAAGGATGGCTGCGGCCTCTACAGCGGGCGTCTCCTGGCGGGGGTGAAAATCGCTCCGTCGCCGGAGTGGATGCAGAAGCGGCTCACGGCCTGCGGGCTGCGGCCCATCAGCAACGTCGTGGACGCCACGAACTACGTACTGCTGGAGCTGGGTCATCCCCTGCACTCGTTCGACGCGGCGAGGGTGGTGGGTAAAAAGATAATCGTGCGCCGGGCGAAGGCGGGGGAAAGGATGCGCACCCTCGACGGGACTGAGCGCAAGCTGGCCCCCGAGGTGCTGGTCATCGCGGACGGTTCGGGGCCGGTCGCGGTGGCCGGCGTCATGGGCGGCGCGTCCAGCGAAATCAGCGCGTCCACAACAGCGGTCCTGCTGGAGGCGGCGTGGTTTGACCCGGTGCGCGTCCGCCGGGGGTCGAACGCCCTTGGGCTGAAGTCGGAGTCGTCCTACCGTTTCGAGCGGGGGGTGGACCCGGGCGGGGTCACGCTGGCCTCGGAGCGGGCCACCCGGCTGATTATGGAGACGGCGGGAGCGAAAATCGCCTCGCCTTTGCTGTGCGCGAAGGGGAAACTGCCGGCGCGGACCGCAATCACGGTAACCCCGGCGGGCGCCTCGGCCGCGCTGGGAATCACGGTGTCCGGGGCGGACACCGTGAAATTCTGCAAACTAATCGGGGCCGAGGCAAGGAAGGGGGCGGGAGGTAAGTTCGCGGTGACGCCGCCCTCCTGGCGGCTGGACATCCGCGAGGAGGCCGACCTGCTTGAGGAGTTCGCCATCCTCGCCGGCTACGACCGCATTCCCGCCACTATGCCGGCGATGAGCTCAGGCCCCCTGCCGCGTCCCGCCGGGGAAAAGGCGATGGAGGCGGTGGAGTCCGCCCTGCGCGGGGCGGGATTTTCCGAGGTGAAGACGTTTTCGTTCATTTCGGCGGCTGATGCCGGATGGATGGCGGAGAAAGGGGCGGCTACCGGGGAGAGCCGGGTGCCCGGAGTGGAGCTCCGCAATCCCATGGGGGAGGAAATGGGTTATCTGCGCCCGATGCTGCTACCGGGGCTTCTGCGGGCGGCGGCGTTCAACATGGCGCGGGAAGCTCCGGGAGCCCTTCTCTTTGAGATCGGGCGGGTTTTCCGGGATGCCCGCGGCGGCGCTCCGGAGGAATTTGACTCGCTTGCGCTGGTCGCGGCGGGCCGGGAGCAGGCGGGGGTGCACGGCGCGGAGCGCCCGCGCGACTTCGCCGACATCAAGGGCGCCCTGGAGGCGGCGGCGGCGGTGCTGGGTGTAAGGCTTTCCTGGGAGCCGGGCGGGCGGGCGCCCTTCGCGGGCGGGCAGTGCGCCATAATATCCGGGGACGGGAAGGAGGCCGGGGCGGCCGGCGTCCTTTCCCCGGAGGCAGCGAAAGCCTTCGATTTGCCGGCCGGCTCGTGCGCGGCGGAAGTAGACCTGCGGGTCCTGCTGGCGGCGGCGGGAAAGGTTTCCCGGATAAAGGAGCCGCCGCGTTTCCCGGCCGTCCGGCGGGACATTGCCATGGTGGTCGGGCGTGGCAGGCAGGCGGCGGAGTTGCTGGCGGCGGTGGAAAAGGCCGGCGCCCCGCTCCTTGAATCGGTGGAAGTATTCGACGCATACGAGGGGAAGCAGGTGCCGGAGGGGATGAAGAGCCTCGCCTTCCGGCTGGCGTTCCGTTCCCCGGAGCGGACGCTCAAAGAGGAGGAGGCGGACAAGGTGTTGCAGGGCATCATATCGGCGCTGGAGGCGGGCTTCGGCGCTAAAATACGGGCGGCCTGATATGGCGGCCCGTGGAAAGGACAAATCTAAAGGAGGCCAAATGGCGGGAAGCGACAATCCCATCGAGAGTCTGGAACGCAAGCTGGAAGACCTGCTGTCGAGGCTGGACCGCATGCGGACGGAAAACGTCCAGTTGAGGACCGAGCGCGACGCGCTCCGGGACCGCATCGTCAAGCTCATCGGCGACGTGGACAAGCACCTCGGGGAATCCTGAAAAGGAAGGAAAGACGGGGGTAGTTGGGACCATGGGAACGGCCCGGGTCACCCTGCTGGGCGAGGAGATTACGCTCCAATCGGACGCGCCGAAGGAGAAGCTGGAGCATCTCGCCGCCGAGCTGGAGACCATTTTGCGCCGCATCATGGAGGAGGCGGGACTGCGGGGGCAGCCCACCAAGGTGGCCCTGCTTGCCGCCATCAACATGATGGAAGAGCTGGAGACCGTGAAGGGGGAGCTGGCCCGGCTGAAGCAGGAAAACGAATCGCTAATCGGGCAGATGGTCCGCCGAATCGAATATGCTTTGAAACAGGAATAGGGGCAGGTGTTTGTATTTGGTGGGCGGTGGCTATTGGGAGGCGACACCCTGTTGAGAATTAGGCATGTCAGTGTTATAAAGGCGGTGATGAATGCTAGCGCCGTACACTTTGGAGTCAATTGGTGTTATGTGGTCCGATAAATAATGAAGAAAAGATAGATAGATCGGGAACGGTTATCCAGATTTTAGCCATTGATTACACTCCATAGAAAGAGCATATACTTCCCAATATTCATGTCAAGATATTCGGGGTCATTACCTGAATCAGGGACACCAGAAACTTCAAGGGGAGGGAATGAGTCTTGCGTAGAGGCCATACATGATGTATGGTATATAATACCATACATCACAAGGGGGTGAACGGATGAAGATAACAACGTATATCGACGAGGATCTCCTTAAAAAGACCATGAGGGCAACCCAAGCCAAAACCAAGCGGGAAGTTATTGAGCGCGGTCTGCGCAATATCCTTCAGGAGACAAAGCACCGGGATTTTGTCCGGCGGTTCGGGAATCTTCATGTATCGTGGACCCACGACGACTTGATGCGTTCCCGGGAATGACGCCATTCAAGCTTGTTGATACATCGGTTTGGATACATGCATTGGGGAATCGACCGGTGGCCCGGGTAAGGGATTTCGTGACGGATATCGTGGAGAAGCATGAGGCGGCAATTTGTTCACCCATCGCCTTCGAGCTCCTTCGGGGGATGCATGTTACAACGGAATTCGATGAATTGAAGGACTACCTGATTAATCTGGAAAGCCTGCCGGTTGACTGGGTGGGTGCCGCCCGGTGGGCCGCCAGTCCGGTCATTCGTGGCCTCAAGGTGAAATCCATGGACCTTATAATTGCTCATACCGCCCTGGTTAATAACATGAAGTTGGTCCAGGCCGACGATGATTTTGACCGCCTGTCCCGCAAAGCTTCCCTCAAGGTCGAGAGCCTTGTCTCAATGGTTCGCCACGAATCACGCTGAAATGAAACTGGGCAAATCCCGCACTCCAAGGCGTAATGTTAAAGAGAATACTTCCTGGACTGTTCGAAAGTTACGTATTAAGCCGCAAGACCACCCCTCATTCGGGATAATGAAAGGGGACAAGCGGACGGTTGCACAAATAATGAATGAATTGCGCGGCGGGAGGCACCGCTGATTTTGGGTAATTCCCGAACGCCAGGAAATGGTTCCTGACCCCTTTTTTTAATGGGTCAGGCACCTATCGGGGGTTTTGAGGGGATTGGGGAGGAGCATACTTCATGGCCTGCGATTCCGCCCATGCGGCATCCTCATAACGTTTCAGGTCGCGGTATAAGACCACCAGATTGACCGCCGCGGCGTAAGCCGCGCCGGTGTTGCCGTGCCAGTTTCCTTCGACCGCCTTGCGCAGCCAGGGTTCGGCCTTTTCCGGCTTCTTCTTTTTCAGCCACAGGTAGCCAATGAGCCCCGGCGGTTCGGCGAAGTCCGGGTAGAGTTTTGCGGCTTCCTCCACCAGCGCGACGGCGTCTTCCTCCTTCCCGGCGGCCAGCAGGACCTGCGACTCCTCCAGCACGAGGTAGGCGTCCCGCGGGGCGAGCGCCCGGGCCTTCTCATACTCCGCCCAGCCCTCGCTGGTCCGCCCCTCGCGCAGCAGGACGCGTCCCAGGTCACTATGGGCGAATGGATGGAGCGGGTTGACCGCCAGCGCCTCCTCGTATAGCCGCGACAGCAATACCAGTCTCTGGATCGCCACCTCGTCGGCCTTCCCTATGTTGGGGCCGAACCAGGCGCGTTCCAGCACGTCTCCCGCGCCGAGGAGCCGCTGGGCCCAGGGGGTCCGGAGGGCCAGGGCCTTTTCGATGCCGATACTGCCGTTGCGGACGGCCGATTTCAGCGCGACCTCGGAGGCGGCGAAGTGGAAATGGATTGCGGCCGAAACGAGCAGGATAACGGCAATCGCCCAGGAAAGCGCCTTCGGTACGGCCCGTCCCGGCGTGGGGCGGGCGGCCACTCCGGCGGCGAGAACCAGCGCGATGGCGTGGGTGCCGCTGGTGGTGAATCCAAACAGCCCCGGGACGAGCAATGCCGCCAAGCCGCCCGCGCAGGAGGCCGCGAGCGGGTCGCCGCGTCTGCGCCACGCGAGCCCGCCCAGCAGGACGGCCAGCCAGAGCGCGGCGCCCGCGGCGGGGATTCCCGCGGTAGCGGCGATTTGCAGGAATTCGTTGTGCGCCTTTTCGGGGGAGCCATGCCAGACGAAATCCCACAGCCGGGCTGACTGGACGCGCGGCTGGAGCGTGGCGAAGGTGTCCAGCCCGTGGCCGGTGAGCGGACGCTCGCGGATGAGCCGGAATGCGGCGGCCCAGATGCGCGGCCGGGCATCCTCGCCGCGGGAGAATTCCAGCATGCGCCTGCCAAGCAGGTGGACCGGGTTGCGGTCGGCGGGGAGGAGGATTGCGCCAAGAATCAGCAGGGCGGCGGCCGCCAGCGCGAAATTCCGGAGCGCGGCGCGAAGTTCCGCAGGAACGCCGTGCCGTAACCACAGGATAACGGCCGCGCCGGCCAGCCCGCCGGCCAGCGCGCTGCGGGATCCCGAGGAGAGCAGGCCGAGCAGAACCAGGAGGCCGGCGGCCAGGAATAACCACCGCTTTCCCGGCGAGCGCACGGCGAGCGCAATCCCGACGCAAAGCGGGAAGGAAGCGGCGAGGAAGAATCCGAGGTAGAGCGGGTTGCCCGCTGTGGAGAAGGCGCGCAGGACGGGCCCGCCGACTGACCAGGGAACGGGGTCGGCCCCGGCCAGCTGGATGAGGGCGTAGGCGGAAACCAGCGACGCCGAAATGATGGAGGCCGCCATGAAGCGGCGCAGTTCGCGCCGGTCCGCCACCTGCCCGGCCAGCACGCAAAGCAGGATGGCCAGCGCCAGCCAGTGGAACCACCCCTGGTAGCTCATGTATTCTCCGAACGCGGCGGTGAACGGCAATGGGGAGAACGGGACGGAAACGAGCGCGAATGCGAGCAGGGCCTGCAGGGGGGAAGCCAGGACCCCCGCGTTCCTCCCGTAGAGCGCCGCCAGCAGGGCGACCGCCGCCGCGGCCGTCTTCAGCGCCAGCTGCTTGGGCTGTTCGAACATGTCGTTGGAGGAAAGCCAGAAGAGGAGCGGGGTCAGGGCGGCCGCCCAGAGCAGGATTAGCCGTCGTAGGATGGCGGGAACCGCGTTAGGTCCGCTCACGTAGAACCGCCAGTTTCTTCCAATATGCGGTCCTGCTCTTCCCGCAGTTCCTTCCACCTCGACTGCCGGAACAGGCGCGGACTCATTCCCACCGCCCGGTTGAAAACGTGGAAGAAGTTGCGGTAGGTGCCGAATCCGAGTTGCCTTGATATCTCCGTGATGGAAAGGGCGGACGAGGTAAGCAGTTCGCCTGCCTGCCTAAGCCGGAGCCGGTTGAGGTAGGATGGCAGGCTTTCCCCGACCTCCCGCTTGAACCTCCTGCTCAGGGTGCTGGGCGAACATTTCAGGCTGGAGGCGAGCGAGTGGCGGGATATCTTGGCGGAGAAATTGGTTTCGAGGAGGCCCCTCGCCCGGTCAACGATTCCCCCCCAAGGGGCGGCCTGCGCGGGGCCGGTTCCGTTCCTCCCCGGTGACGGAGCGCCCGCCTGCGTGGAAAGGTTTTCCCGATTTGCCATGGTCCCGCGGGTCCTGGGGGACGAATAGTCCATGGCCGACTCGGTCATGGCCCGGCAGAGCCTTAGAATCTCGAGTTGGCGGGAGGTTGGCTGGGAGGTCATTAGGCCGTATGCCGCAAGCCACAGTTTCCGCGAGGGGGGGATTCCCATTACTTGGGAGTAGGATTTGGCGAAGGACCCCCCCTCAGAAGGGTGCAGGGGCTGGGAACTCAGGAGCATTCCGGCGATTTTCCCGCCGTGGAAGACGGGCATGCTGAATTGCTGGAGGCCGGCGTGGCACACGGAGCACGACGGCTCGCCGGTCTGGACCGTCCGCCTGACGATTCGGTCCCACGAATCCGTGCACTCCCGCCTCCTTTTGGACCAGGCGAAGGCACACCAGTTTTTAGACTTGATTGCGGGGTAATTGATGGTGCCCATGGTGCGGGTGCGCCGGAGGAGGCGGGAGTTCACCGAGCGGAACTGGACTTCGACTCCGGCGGCCAGCCGGAGGACGGCCCGCAGGGCCGTCAGGATGCGCAACGGGGGGTCGAATGAAATCCACTCCCGGGCCATAAAGGTATTGGAACGATATTTCATGTATATGTCAATATATTTCATCTGTTGACCCGGCATCGTGTATGGGATACTGTGCCGGGCCGGGGAGCCAATCCCAGCCGTAGACCGTAACGGAGGTATTCTTGGGGATGCGGGTGAACGGGAGACCTGGATGATGCGCCGAAAGGGGGCCGTCATTACTGCCGCCGTTTTCATCCTGGCCGCGCTTGGCGCGGGGCCGGCGATTGCCTGCATTCTTGACCTGTTCGTGAATTCGTACCCCCCGAAGTATGGCTTCCTGTTTCCCAACTGGCGGCGTGCGGAGGTCACCGTATTTGACACCGAATGGTGCGGTTCAGGGGCCTGTCCGGGTGCAACCGACGGGACTTTCCGGGGTGTTACGCTCGTCAACTACGGGACGGCGACCGGCGGACTGGGTGGGGACATCACCGGCGTTTACATGTGCTTCTATTGCACCCGGTCAACCGCCGATTGCAGCCCTGCCCAGACCCTTGCATACGTGGGGTTATGGGGCGGGCAGCACGTCTGGACCTGGAGCGGGAGCGTGACCCTGGATGACGATCCCTGCAGTGGGGGGCCGGGCCACTGCGCGACCTGCGGTGGCGTCGAGAAGCTTCTCATGAAGGTGTTCGTTGACATCAGCCCCTGCCCGACCAACCTGGCGACCGTGCAGTTGGGACCACGGGTGGATTTCGCCCTGAATCCGACGTGGGGTGGGGGCGTAACGGATGCGGACGGTTGCGCGGTGCCATACGGGGAGGTCTATGACCGCGTGGCCAAGCCCATCGTCTATACGACCAAGGAAAGCGACAGGGAGTCCGCGGCGCCGGGCGACACCATCAGCTACACGCTTTACTACGGCCGGCCGGGCACGGCCGCGACCCTCTCCAATGTCTGGATTACCGACACCCAGCCGGCCTACACCCACCTACTCGCGGGGACGGCCAACCCGAACCCGGATCCTGGCTGGGACCCGAAGATAGGCCCACCGCAGGTCCTTCGCTGGACCTTCGCCAGCCTGCCGGTTGCGGGGGGGGCCACTGGCCGGATAACTTTTGCGCTCACCGTGGACTGGGGCAACGGCGACACGTTCGAGGCGGGTTCGGGAAACGTTGCTGCGCCAGAGGGGATTTTCCTGTTCAACACGGCGCACATGTCATGGGAGCCGAGCACCGGGTGCACGTCACCCCGCACATCCAACACGCTGTCCACATCGGTGAGGCGGTACACCTTCTGGAAATTAGGGGACAACGACGTCCTGTTTGCCGGAAGGGTGGGCGCGCCGGACGACGAGATGATTTACTCGATTTTCATGCGAAACGAGTCGCAACTGAAGACGTGGTGGGACGTCCGGGTTTGGGACACGGTGCCGCCCGAACTGGACGTGTGGACGCCGGGTTACGGCATGGAGGACCCCTGCATAGGCTGGACAATGACTCCATCGGGCTGCGCGGCGGCCTCGCCGGGACCCCTGCTGTCAGGAACCGACACGATTCTGACGTGGCGGCTGGACATGCCGCCCTGGATGACGCTGACAGTCCGGTGGAAAGCCCGGGTGAAGCCGTCGGTCCCGTGGGGGGTCACCTGCCTGAACCGGGCTTCCATCATGGAACTTGGGCGTACGAGGATAGTTGAAGGGACAGGGCACGCCGGCCGGGTGCGCGTATTCACGCACGAGGCGCCCGTCGTCCTGCGCACGACCTACATCAGCTACGTGGGCTACTCGGCGATGTCCGCCGATTACTACAACGCGTGCCCGGGGGACTGGACCTACTTCCTATCGTTCTACCCCCTGAACCGGGCCACGAATTTCGCCCTTTACAAGCGCTGGTGCTGTTCCGCGGCGCCATGCGACGCGGCCTGCGCCGGGTTCGCCCAGGACGGCGGCGTGAGCCCGCCTATAAACATGATGGCCGGAACCTGCATCGGCGGGCCGGGGACTGACTGGGAGACGGGGTGCATGTCCGAGCGCAGCCCGGCCCGGTTCGTCCCCAGCGCGATGTGGGATTCCGCCTATCCGGCTTTTCCCTACAACCTTCTCCACAAACTGGTCTCCAATTCGCCGGTCATCTGGGAGTTTTCCACCTGCCTGTCGGCGAACAACCAGGAATCCATAACCTACGCGGGCATGACCAGCCTCTCCTTCTGCGGCTATATGGGATACACCTGGGTCCGATCGGCCATCCCCCCCAATGTGCTCGACACCCTGTATATCGTGAACACCGACGAGACGACCCCGACCACTGTGCACCTCTTCCGCTGGAACGCCCCCGCGCTGAGCTGGGACCACATAACCACCAAGGACATATTCAACGAAAGCGAATGGGCGTACGTGCATGCCGCGGACGACCACATCAGGATTGTCTCATCCGACGCGAGGCTCGTGGTTCACAAGGCCTACCATGGAATAGGAAACGGGGTGGGAGACACCAACGAGGGGGCGCTGGCTCCCACGCGCGAGAACGGCAACCTCGTCAACGACACCCCGCCCGCAAACTTCTACGTGTTCGCGGGGAGGGCGCCGGAACTGGCGATGTGCGACCTGGTCGTTATCGGCAATGTGGGGGGTGCCCAGGCCAGCTATGAGATATACGGGTATAATCCCACCGACCCCACCGCGCCCAGCCCAAACACGCAGGTGACGCCGAGGCTCGTGGGCAATTCGGGTTATTGGACCCTGATGGGAACGGGGACGGTGGACCCCGGGCAGACCGCCGCCGCCAATCCGCACGCCTACGGCCCGGACTACGACACGACCCCCTTTACCGGAACCCTGCGGCTTTACAAGGTGAAGGTGCTTTCGGGGGGGCCCATCCAGGTGTTCGCGGGCAGGCACATATTCACCGGCTACGGGTCCGGCGGGATGCTGCACTCCGCCAATCCTCCGGGGGCCCAGACCGGCCGCGAGTTCTGGGTGCACGAGACCTACGCGGACACCGGGGTGAAGGGGGAATCCTGCGGCGGGAACAACATGTCCATAATGACCATAAACATCTATTCGCCCAAGAGCGGGCTGGCGGTCCGCAACACGTCCAATGACGGCTACAGCGCCACCTATACGACCAATGACGCCGACGAGTGCATCTCATTCAAGGCCCTTACCGGGCCCGCCCAGGGGGCGAGGCGGAACTGGAAGGCCAGCGTCCTGGCGGGCGGGAATCCGGGAGACGTCATTGCGCAGTACCTCAGCTGCCAGGTGCTCGAGAAGTTCTACGCGGCCCCTTTCTTGCGCCGCGGGACGTATTACGACATCATCGTCCCGCCGGTTGTATACGTGGGGCAGTCGTTCTGGATAACGGTGGTAGTGATGGATTCCGGGGGAGGCACCAAGACGGACTATTGCGGAACCACCTCGTTCACCTCGACGGATCCGGGCGCGAAGATACAGGGGAGTGTCATGGACGCCTACAACTTCACATGGTCATCGAGCCTAACGTGCCCGGGGGCGAACGAGAACGGGGTCAAGATCTTCATGAACGTCAGCATGACCCGGCTGGGACTCCAGACTATCGTGGCTACCGACACCATTGACGGATCCATAGTGGGGGTTGGGGTGATCATGGTAGTCGGGGCGGACATCAAGCTGGAGAAAAGGAGGAAGCTTACGGTCGCCGCCTCGGGGGACACGGTGCAGTTCCAGCTATGCTGGAGCAACTACTCCTCGGCCACGGGTTTCTCCTTCACTATAACGGATGCGGTGCCGATGGGGACCTCCTACGTGCCGGAAATCGCCAGCACCATGCTGTGCGGGACGAGCGGGCCGGTGCCGGGGGTCGTGGTGTGGTACTCCACGGCGACCTCGACGACCCCTCCGGGAACCTTCACGAGCGTGCCGGGGACGGGCTCGCCGCTCTCCAACACGCGCTGGCTCCGCTGGACGATTCGGGACGCCTACGTGAATTCGTCCGGTTGCGTGTGCTTCAAGGTAAGCGTGAACTGACGGGATGACCCTGGACTCCTCGTATAAGAGCATCGAGGCGTCCGTCAAATAGGGGGGCTACCCCGGGCCGCTATCCGGGGACCCCAAGGCTGGCGTAAACCGGGCTCACCGGCCCAAACTGCCCTCCGGCAAGGGCGGTAAGGCCGGTGGTGATACCATTATTCAGGAACGCGAATGAAGGCTGAACGGCCGGGAACCGGACAGAAATTCGTCGCCGCGATACCGGAGACCGCGGCCCGGCTGGGGGTTTATGAGATTGTCCCGACCTGGTGCGGAATCGTCCCGTCCCAGTCATGGTCTGACGAACTGCACGTGCACAGCCAGCTGGAGATTTCGTATGTCTTGGAGGGGAGCGGCGAACTCGAGGTTGACGGACGCCGGCTTTCAATCGGCAGTGGAGATGTATTGGCCGTTTTCCCGGGCGAATTGCACAGGATGCGCGCGGAACGGGGCGCTGAAATGGGCCTCGCTTTCATCGGATTCGAGGTCAGACTCGCCAGGGAAACCGGTGGTTCGGGGGTGAACGAGGCGAACCGGACAATCGGCGCCTTCCTCCATTCCCGGGAACGCGTAAAACTGGATGACAATCGGTACGGCGTCGGGGGAATGATGGAATCCTTCCGGCGGGCCCTGGAAAGCGGGATGCCCGGACAGGACGAGATAACCCATCGCCTGGCCGTTGCATGCTTCATGAGCGCGGCGTGGCTTTTCACTTCCCTGGAATGTCCCTTCCCCGAGCGCCGCGCCCCCGGGGAATGGCTCCCAATCGATGCATCGGGGGAAAAAGACTCGGGGGGAATCTTCGTCAGGGCGGAGCGATTCATCTTCGCCAACCTGCGGAGGGACATCCGGATGTCCGACATAGCCCGCCACGTCAATACCAGCGTGAGGTCGCTCCAGCGGCTGTTCGAGAACCGGGGCTTCAATTATCGGATGTATTCCAACTGGATACGGTTGGACATCGCGCAGTTCCAGCTCATGGCCACAAACCGTCCGATAAAAATAATCTCCCGGGATGTGGGTTACAGGAGCCAGGCATTCTTCACAGAGGCCTTCCATAAAAGGTTCGGGATGACCCCGCTCGAGTACCGGCGGCTACGCGGAGGCGACTGATAGCGCAATCGCCAACACCTGCGGCGCAATACCGGTAAAAACATTCCCGCCTGAAACATTCCCGCGTAATTGCTGTCGCAAAAACGATACATTGGGGCGCATAAAGGGCTGTGAGGCGGACCGCCTTCTCCGCCATGATTGGGGGCGAAGGAAGGGGGCCGGAGGCGGCGACCGCGGATGGAGCTCCGGCTTGGGAGGATCGGGAGGTCCATTTGAAGGAACCGGCTGTTTCGGCGTTTGTATCGGCGCGGCGCGGCGGCCAGAACCTCTTCCCCGCGGGACAGGCCCAGCCTTGTCGCCCAGCCGTCCACCAAACCAGCATGGGAATACTTGGGGTCATGGAGGGTCCGGGGGGGCGGAAAAATGCCTGTTCAGCGTTATGGGGGCGCCTGGCGAGGCGCGGGCTGGCAACCGCGCTCGCCGGCGCCTTCATCGCGCTCATGGCGTTCGGAAGGGCCTCGGCCGACGTCTGCGTCGCGGACATGTGGAACAACGGAGACATCGGGCCTGCGCTGGTCTTTCCGAACTGGACGAGGTTCTGGGCGGCGTCTTTCGACGTCTGGGTGTGCAACGGATGCGCCTGGGTGGGCACGGAGAACATCACCGGATTGACCGTTGTGAATTTCGGCACCCTGCCCGCCGGGGACATCGGTAAAATCTACTGGGTGGGCCATTGCGGGGCCACCACCACCGGAACACAAACGATGACGTATGCGGGCACCTATGCTGAGGATTCCGGCTCCTACCCGGCATGGACCTGGAACGGAACCGCGGTGAACTTCGCCGGCTGTCCGGACCTCTGCGGAAGCCCGGCGTGCGGTGCCTACTTTACCGTGGATCTCTACGTCGACATCGCCCCCTGCCCCTCCCGTTTCATGACTCTCTCGCTCGGGTTTCCGGTCAATTACGCCAACAACCCCCTTTATCCGGGCTCAATTTACGATAACGCGGCATGCGCGGTTCCATGGGGCGACACCGTCGGTCCGACCCACACCGCCGTCTGGGCCTACAAGCAGGGCCCCGACTTTGCAGCCCCCGGCGACACCGTCGACTACACCATAACGTTCGGACGGCCGGGCTCCACGAACCTCGCGGCCGGAGTCACGATAACCGACACCCAGCCTTCCTTTACCCACTATGTGGCGGACAGCGCGGTGCCCCCTCCCGACGCGGGATGGGACCCCAACATCGGCCCCCCGCCCAAGTTGCGCTGGACCTTCCCCGGCCCGCTGGCGGTGGCGGGAGGGCCAACCGGGAAGGTGACCTTCAGCTTGAGCGTCGACTGGGGAAACGGCGACACCTTCGAGTCCGGCTCGGGCGACGTGGCGGCGCCCGAGAAGGCCAGGCTGGACAACCGTGCCGCCATCTGCTGGCCGGACACCTCCTGCGGGACCCGGACGGTCGTGACTCCGCCGGTCACAACCGTGGTTCGCCGCTTCCTTTTCTGGAAGATGGCGGACAATGACATGCTGTTCGCGCCGAACTACGGGACGCCGCCGGACGAGATCATCTACTCCATTTTTGTCAGGAACATGTCGGATGGGAAGACGTGGTGGGACGTACACATCTGGGATACGGTTCCGGACAGGATAAATGCATGGTGCGTCAACTGCGGTCTGGAGGACCCATGCGTGGGATGGACAATGACCCCGTCGGGGTGCGCCTACGCGGGCGCGGGGCAGTATGTTTCGGGGGGAAAGACCATCCTGACCTGGAAGCTGGACATGCTGCCGAAGGCAACGCTGTCGTTGCGGTGGAAGGGGCAGGTGGTTCCGACGGCGTCCTCGGGGGACACGGCGATAAACACCATGAGCCTGAGGGAATACGGCCACTCCCGGATAGTGGACGGGACGGGGAATTCCGGGCGGACGGTCAACTTCACCCACCTCGCGCCGATCATGCTCCAGACGTCCTATGTCAGCTACGTGGGATTCGCGGGTTCGGTCCAGGACGCGGGATGCCCGGGCTTCCGAATCGTGTTCTTCCCGCTCAACCGGAAGACCCAGTTCGAATTGCGGGGCCTTGAATACGCAGGAACCGGAATCGCCGTAAACGGCGGCGTCAGCGCCTCCATCGGGAGTCCCGTCGGGAACTGCATCGGCGGGTTCCCCGGCGGGGCGCTTCCCGGGGGAGGGCAGGCGGGGTGCAAGAGCGAACGAATCCCCGCCTATTATGCCCCCGACGCGTGGATGGGCACGTGCCCGGCCTTCCCGTTCGACTTCATATACAAGCTGGCCTCCAACTCGCCGGTGCTCTGGCAGCTGCTAACCGACATAAACAGCGACCAGGAGGACAACCAGACGTTTGCCCCCGCCACCACATTGTCGTTTTCCGGCCTCATGCATTACATGTGGAAACGCAAGTCGTCGAGCGTGACCGCCGGCTACGGCGACTCGCTCGCGCTTATCAACACCGGGCTCGACGCCTACGGAAACTACGACGCAGGCCTGCTGACAACCGTCCACATGTTCTTCTTCAATTACGGAACGCTGGACTGGGACTACGAGCGTTCCTACGAACTCGACCGAGAATCGCTGGCATACGACATGGGAACGCCGGCCGCAGACGTGGGAGCGTGGCGGACGGCTTCCTCTGACGCGATGCTTGTCGTCAACCACGGCGTGAACCTTTCCGACGCCCTGGGTTGCTGCTGCGGCGCCTGCGCCAACGACAACGGCGCGGCGATGCCCACCCGGGAAACCGGCAACACGGTGACGCGCATCGGTTCGGGGGCATCCTACGGGCTCATAATGGGCAACGCGGTTGGCGTGCAGCCGGACACCCGGAAGGCCAGCCTCCTCGTGGTAGGAAACACGGGAATCCTCGATGCGAAATTTGCAATAGAAAGGTATACGCCAGCCAACATGCTCGCCATGCCGCCCATGCCGGCCTACCTCAACGGGGCTTCGGGGGAATGGGTCTTGATGACCGTGGACACGGTGCCGGCTGGATTGAACACCCCCGGCAACCCGCGGGTCTACAACCGCGACGGCGCCTATTTCCAGGTGAACTCTCTCGGGGCCTACCGGGTGAGGGTCCTCTCCGGGGGCCCCATCCAAAGCATCGGCGGAATCGGGGTGTATTCCGCGCACTCCGGAGGGTCGATCATCCAGGCGTATAACGGCGACCAGGTGGGCAGGGAGTTCTGGTTGCACCATACCGGGACGCCGGACAGCAAGACCACCGTTAGCACCCAGGTGGTCAACGTATTCTGCCCGAAAGCGGGCATGGTGGTGCATGCCGCCTCCGAGGACGGATATTCGGCGACCCACACGACCACGGGGCCCGACCAATGTGTGGCGTTTGGCGACATCACTACACTGGCAAACGGCGCCGACCGGAATTACCGGTTCAACATCGTGGCCAACGCGAACGCCGCTGACGCGACGGCGCAATTCATACAGTCCTGGTACACCGAGAAGGGTTATACGGCCCCCTTTCTCCAAACCGGGGTCCACTACATCATCATCATGCCCCCCGTGGTATACGCCGGACAGTCGTTCTGGATTACGGTGGTGGTTGCCGACGTGGGGGGCGTGACCAAGACCGACTACGCCGGTACCACCTCCTTCACCTCCACCGACCCCGCAGCGAAAATCCAGGGCGTCGGCATGGACGGCTACAACTACACGTGGTCGGCGGGAACGGACAAGGGGGTGCGCATTTTCGTTAATGTGAGCTTCCAACTGCTCGGCATACAGACCATCGTGGCGATTGACACCCTGGACGGATCCATAACCGGGGTGGGCTCGACGATGGTGGTGGGGGCGGACATCAAGCTGGAGAAGCGGAAGAAGCTGGCCGTGGCGGCCTCGGGGGATACGGTGCAGTTCCAGATATGCTGGAGCAACTACTCCTCGGCCACGGGATTCAGCTTCACCATCACGGACGCGGTGCCGATGGGAACGACCTATGTGCCGGAAATCGCCAGCAATATGCTGTGCGGAACCGGCGCGCCGGTGCCCGGCATCACGGTCTGGTTCTCCACGGCGACCACGACGACCCCTCCGGGCACCTTCACCAGCCTTCCGGGGACGGGGAGCCCGCTGGCCAACACGCGGTGGCTCCGGTGGACGATACGGGACGCCTATGTCAACTCGACTGGGTGCGTGTGCTTCAGGGTGAGCGTGAACTGACGGGGAGCGGCCAGCGTTCAACCGTAGGCGATCGACCATCCGAAGCTGGCCCGGGGCGGATTATCGGGCCTTTCCCGCTTTGCCGGTCTTTCCGCCGCGTGCGTAGGCCGCTGGGGGAACGCCGACTATCTTCCTGAATAAACGGGAAAAGGGGGCGTAGTCGGAATACTGCAGCTGCTCAGCCACCATAGCCACGGACTTGCGGTCTTCCCGGAGCATTCGCTTGGCAAGTTCCATCCTTAGCAGGCTGTGGTAGTTGAGGGGGGATATTCCGGTCAACCTGCGGAAGGCGTGGAGAAGGGTGAACCGGCTGACCCGGCAGTGGTCAGCCAGCTCGGTGATCGTAATTCGGCGGTCCGCGGAGTCCTCGATATAGCTTTTGGCCATGGCAATGAGGTTCTCCCGGTTGCCCTTCGCGTCATCGTCACGGCTGGAGGCGAGCATTTTCCCGGCCAGGGAAACCAGGAAATGCAGGAGCGCCAGCCGGGATTGCGAGTTGCCCGGGACCTGCGGATTCAGGGCCATGCGGTCGGCGGCCTCCCGCAGAAGCGAGCGCTGGTGCGTATTGAGTGGAAGGGGCCGCAGGGCCAGCCGCGCAAGTTCCGGAAACTGTCCGGCAAAGAGAACCTGGATTCCTGAGGATGAGGACCCTCCGTCGCCCTGCCGGCCACAGGGCGTGTTGGGCGGAATCAGGCAGGCCTCGTCGATTGCAAGCCTTATTTGGCGGCCGCCCGCCGTGAAACGGGCCTCCCCGCGCGAAACGTAAATGATCTCCCAGAGATGAATGCGCAAACTCGCCCTGATGCTGGGAC